>CETE01016173.1_pt1 | contig 88572 bp, 79 predicted proteins | sample 531241 | NCBI WGS metagenome assembly CETE01 (sample SAMEA2622336, study PRJEB7988) | marine metagenome | biome: marine biome (ENVO:00000447); feature: deep chlorophyll maximum layer (ENVO:xxxxxxxx); material: "saline water (ENVO:00002010), including plankton (ENVO:xxxxxxxx)" | depth 30 m
TCAATTTCAAACAGATATATTGAATTATATGAAAAAATAACCGGTGATAATTTTGAAAAGCCACACTTGGACTTTATTGAAAAGCGTATTCAAACCAACCTAGAAAAATATTTTGATAATTAGACTAAAAATGCAGTTCAAAAACAGCTATTTAACCAATAAATTATAAATTTCTGTAATTGGCGTGCTATTTTTGAAATATAAAGCATTTTCATACTTTTTAAGCCATGTAATTTGTCTTTTTGCATATCTACGTGTATTTTTTTTTATTTCACTAATAGCATCTTCAAATTTTGTTTTTCCTTCGAAAAAAGGGAATAATTCTTTATAACCCACTGTATTTAAGGCAGGATAGTTTCTGTAATTAAATAAATTTTTCACCTCTTTCTCAAGACCAACATTAACCATTAAATCAACTCTTTTGTTTATTTGTTCATAGAGTTTTTCTCTAGGTAATTCAATTATAGCCATTTTAGAAATAAATTTTCTATTACTCTTTATTTTTCCAATGAAAGAAGAATAAGGTTTACCACTACATATACAAACCTCTATAGCTCTAATTAAACGCACATGATTGTTTTTGTCTATGCGAGTATAATACTTTGGATCTTTTTCTAATAGTAATTCTTGTAATGCTTTTAATCCGTGTGTTTTATAAAATAAATTAACTTGGTTTCTAATTTCTTTTGGAATTTTAGGAAATTTATCTAACCCAAACATAATAGCATCTGCATATAATCCTGAACCACCAACCATAATTAATGTTTCATAGTTATTAAAAAGAGCATTTATCTTATTTATCGCCTCTTTTTCAAAATCACCTACAGTGTAGATTTCTTTTATAGATTTGTTTTGAATAAAATGATGCTTAACCTCTCTTAATTCTTCTTGTGTAGGAGGAGCAGTCCCTATTTTTAATTCTTTATAAAATTGTCTAGAATCACAAGAGATTATTTCAGTATTAAATTTTTTTGCTAATTCTATACTAATTTTTGTTTTACCTACAGCAGTTGGACCGGCAATATATATAAGTGATTTATTCGACATCATTTAGTGGTTTTCCACATTGATGACAATATATAGATTCTTCTTTGTGATCAGAATTCATGCAGTAAAGACAAGCTTGTGTATTAACATCTATTTTTTGTGTTTTTGTCATTTCAGCAGTAACAATTCCAGTCGGTACTGCAATAATACCATATCCCAATATCATTATTATGGAAGCAAAAAGTTGTCCTAACGGTGTTTGTGGAGCTATATCGCCATAACCAACAGTGGTAAGAGTCACTATACACCAATATATACTTCGTGGAATGCTTGTAAACCCACTTTCTTCACTTTCGATTAGATACATGAGTGTGCCAAAAATTATGCATAAGATAAGTACACCAAATATAAAAACAAATATTTTCCTTCTACTTGCATTTAGTGCCTTAAGGAGCGTGTTAGATTCACCGATATAAGGGGTCAATTTTAAAATTCTAAACACCCTTAAAAGACGTAATGTTTTAAGAGCCAATAAACTGTGATTTCCAATCGTTAGTATTGAAATGTATTTAGGGACTACTGAAATCAAATCAATTATGCCATAAAAACTAAATATATAGCTAAATGGTCTGCGAACGCATATAATTCTGATAAAATATTCAATAGTGAAAATTATTGTAAATATCCATTCTGCATTATCTAAAAAAATATGATATTCATTATCGATGTAGTCAACACTCTCAAGTGCAACAAATAAAACGCTTAATAAAATTGTTATTAATAATAAAACATCAAATAGTTTTCCAGCAGGTGTATCTGCTTCATAAATAATGCTATGCAGTTTGTATTGCCATTTTCTCATTGAATACAGATAAATACAAATATAAATTTGATTACTGTAAATGTATTAACTTCAAATATTTTTTCCGAGATAAGTAGGTGCAAATTAATTTTTTAGCATCATGATTTTCATTAACTGAAATAATACGATTCTTAATTTGTGATTTATTTTTGATTTGATAATTTAAATCAAAATATCCATAGCCATTGAGTTTTTTATTTTCAATTAAAACAAAAGAATTTTCACCGTTTTTTCTCCCTTTTTCAATTATTAAAAAATCAGAATATGGATAATCAAGTGATCTTTTTAAATTATTAATTTTTAAATTATATTTTTCTGGTGATTCATTACAATGATTATTGTTTTTACATTGTTTTAATTTCAAATTAAAACAATCTATTTGTGTATTATTCTTCAGACTAGTTTTTTTTAAACATATTCCAAAATCATCCTTCCACTTAGCTAAACTTAATTCTGCCAACTTTTTGTTCTTAAATACATTAATATAATTTTCATTCTTTTTTACTTGTTCAATAACCAATTTTAAATAATTAGAATCTTCTTCAATTTTGATGCCAACTGGATAAATTCTGTATTTGATATAAATATTTAAAATAGGTCTGTTTTTTTTTATATCGTTTTGCTCTTTTAAAAGTGTTAAAAGTTTTCCACCTGTAATTGAGTATGTGACTTTTGAAATATCTTTTTGAACAATTATAGATTTTTGTTTGTTTGTTATTAGATGATATGATACTTGTTTCTTAATATTATTACTACTGCCTATATATATAATTTTATTTTTATTGTTATAAATATAGTATACTCCCATTTCAGTTGGTAACGAATCAATAATTTTTAAATAATTACTATTTTTTATATTATAATTTAATCGTTCAATATTTTTGTTAATGATTGTTTTTTTTACATCCTTTTCTAATAGGATTTCAAAAAGCTTAAGTGTAACCTTTGCATCTCCATGAGCGCGATGTTGATCTGAAAATGGGATACCAAGATTTCTAATTAAATTCCCTAATTTAAAGGATGGTTGGTTGGGGAGTAAAATTTTTGAAAGATTTACAGTGCAAATTGTTTGACGCTCGTAGTTAAAACCAAGTCTACTAAATTCCATCTTAAGAACTCTGTAGTCAAAATTTGCGTTATGCGCAACTAGGATACAATCTTTTGTTATTTCAACTATTCGTTTTGCAACCTCATGAAACTTAGGAGCGTTAAACAACATTTTAGAATTTATTCCAGTTAGTTTTACAACAAAAGGCTGAATTTCTTTTAGTGGATTTACTAGACTAATGAACTGATCTATAACCTTTATTCCATCAAATTTATAAATAGCTATTTCAGTTATGCCCTCTTCGTTATATTCACCTCCCGTAGTCTCAATATCGACTATTGCGTACATTTTTAATAAAATCTTTCACCAAATATTTTACTACCAACTCTAATCATGTTTGATCCCTCTTCAATTGCAATACTGTAGTCACCACTCATACCCATCGATAGGATCTTGAATGACTGATACTTGTCATAAATTGATTTTAATAATTTGAATTCACTGCGAATCTGATTTTTATCCTTTGTAAAACTAGCCATTCCCATAAGTCCTTCAATCAAAATATTATTATATGATTTTGATGATTCTAAAACTAATTCTAGTTCATGTGGTAAAATACCAAATTTAGTTTCTTCTTTTGCTATTCTAATTTGAATTAGACATTTTATCTGACGATTATTTTTTTCAGCTTGCTTTTGGATTTCTCCTAACAATCTTATGCTATCTACAGCGTGTATATAGTCAACAAATGGAGCCATGTATTTTACCTTATTTCTTTGTACATGACCTATCATATGCCATTTTACGTCTTTAGGCATCACTTCCCATTTTGAAACCATTTCTTGAATTTTATTCTCGCCAAATATTCTTTGTCCTGCGTTATAGGCTTCAAGAAGATCTTTTACTGGTTTAGTCTTTGAAACAGCAACAAGGATAACATTTTTATTAAGTTTATCTTTTATTAATGATAGGTTTTCCTTGATTTTCATGGAAGGTATAACTTAATGTCTTTTTTAATGATTTATAACTAATTTAAATAAAAAAGGGCTGTTTTAACAGCCCTTTTAAATTAGTTTAAAATGAATTACTGAGCAACAGTCATGCCTTTTTCAATTAAATCGTAAAATTGATCTAATTTAGGCAAAACAACTATTCTAGTTCTTCTGTTTTTTGCACGATTTGATGCAGTGTCGTTATCTGCAACTGGTATATAATAACTTCTACCTGCAGCTGTCATTCTTGATGGAGAAACACCAAATTCGTTTTCTAAAATGCGTACTACAGCTGTAGCTCTTTTGACAGATAAATCCCAATTATCTTCAATTCCATCCATCTTAATTGGTACATTGTCTGTGTGACCCTCAACCATAAATTCAATTTCAGGTTTATCGTTTACAACTTTTGCAACTTTACCTAAAACAGTTTTGGCTCTATTAGTAACAGTATAACTTCCACTTCGGAATAAAAGTTTATCAGAAATTGATACATATACAACTCCTTTTTCAACATTTATTTCAATATCCTCATCACTCATATTACCTAGAACACCTTTAAGACTTGTAACAAGCGCAAGTGTGACGGAGTCTTTTTTAGTAACAGCATCTTGCATTCTTTGAATTCGTATGTCTTTTTCCTTCATACTTTCAAGTGATTTCTCAAGGTTTTCAGCACCTTTAGTCGAAAGTGTTGTAAGATTGCCGATATTGTTAATCAGATCTTGATTGTTTTCTGTTAAAAATTTGTTTTGTTCTGTTAAAGATGCAACTTGTGCTAAAGCTGCTTCTTTTTCATCATTACATGTGTTTAATTGAACAGTAGTAGAATCCAGGAGATTCTTCGTGTTTTGTTGCAATTCTTCTAATTCTGTGAATTTTTTTTGAGAAACACAAGATGCTAGAAAAATTGAAATAAGGGTTAAAGCGACTGCTTTTTTCATAATAAATTTGATTTTATTTTTTGCAAATTAAATGATTTTATTCAATTTTCTTAGACAAATCACTGAAATATGATTTTCTTGAAATAAAATAATCAAATATTATACTTTTTCTATGATGATATTTAATATTTAAAATACTTTTTTTTCGTTTATAGATAATACCCTTATAACTTTTATAAAAAGAATAATGTGCTTTTATTATAGCTAGTGTTTTTGATAATTGTAATGTTAAAAAATAATAAATCCCTATAAATCCATCTAAAAAAAGCCTTGTCATTATTATGTTAACTCTTTTGTTTTTAGGTAAATTTTTATTTAGCATAAATAGAGAATTCCTATGATTTAAATATATTTTTTTTGGCGATGGGGGCAAGGTTCCTCCTCCAACATGATATACCTTTGATGAACCAACGGCTAAAACCTTATATCCCTGATTTGAGGCTCTCCAGCATAAATCAATTTCCTCTTGATGAGCAAAAAAGTCAATATCAAATCCATCTAACTCCCAAAAAATATTTTTTCTTATCAAAAAACATGCGCCACTAGCCCAAAAGATCTCTGAAGTTTTATTGTACTGTCCATTATCCTTTTCTACAGTATTGAGAATTCTACCTCTACAAAATGGATATCCATACTTATCTAAAAACCCACCAGCAGCACCTGCATAATCAAAATATTTTTTATTCTCGTAATTTAGAATGTGCGGTTGAATTATTGCAACTTTATTTTTTGCTTTGAATTCTTCAATTAAAGGAGGCAACCAGCCTTTCGTTACACTTAGATCATTATTCAAAAGCGCATAATATTCATAATTAAGATCTTTTAAACCTCTGTTATAACCTTCAGCATAACCATAATTTTTTTTAAGCTCAATGCGTTTCAAATCAGAATAATTATTTTTTAACCATGACACAGATTTGTCAGATGAACCATTATCTATAATTACTACGTCAGCCTCAGGACTATATAATATTACATTTGATAAAAATTTTTTTAAAAGTTTTAGGCCGTTATGGTTTAAAATTACTAAAGCTATAGGCTTCATAATCAAGATCTATATTCAGGAAGTTTTTCAATAAAATCTATATGCTTTTTTCTATCATTTACTTTACAAAAGTAATGATCAAGGCCATTGCTTATCATCAAAAATGGACAGGATAATTCAATATTATATCTTGTGATTTGATCAAATGTATTTTGATTTATTCTTACCGAATGAGCTTTGCATTCCACCAAAATATAGGGTTTAAAATCTGAGCCTGTTACAACGATATCAAATCGTTTTTTCAAATTATTAATTTTAATTTCCTGCTCTATTCTTATCCAAGATTCTAAATATCCCAAATCTTCAATAAGATAATTCACACAGTGAACTCTTACCCATTCTTCAGGAGTAATCTTTAACCACTTTTTTCGAACCCTATCAAAAACAAAGAATTTATTTTTTATAATTTTAGTTTTTATATTATAGTCAGGAAAATTTAATTTTAACATTTTGTAAAAATGCAATAAAAATTTAAAATGCAACCATTCCTAAATTTTCTAGCAAAAATTAATAAGAAAGAATATTCATCTTTTTATTTGTTATCTGGTAGTGAATCATTTTTTATTGATAGAATATGTGATTCTCTTATTGAAAATTTGGTAAACGAAAACTCTAAAGATTTTGATTTTTCTCAACTCTATGGGAAAGAAACAACAGCTTCTGAAATTATAGAAATAGCAAAAAGGTATCCCATGCTTTCCAAATACAATGTAATTATAATAAAAGAAGCACAATTTATCAATAATAAAGAGTTAGACATACTGGCAATATACGCAAGTAAACCAATGTTACAGTCAATAATTATATTTTGTTATAGGGGTAAGTCATTTGATAAGAGAAAAAAATTATACAAAGAAGTTGCCAAATATGGTGAAATATTTGATGCTAAGCCATTATTTGATAATCAACTAAATCCTTGGGTTAAGAGTCAAATGATAAATAAGAAATTGAAAATGACACCGGATGCAGTTGAACTTCTTATTTCAAATATTGGTTCAGATTTAAACAGAATTGACAGTGAATTGGTAAAACTAAATTTAATTTTTTCTGAAGATAAATTAATATCAAAAGACGATATAGAAAAACACGTAGGGATTAGTAAAAAATTTAACATATTTGAATTACAAAAAGCTTTAGGATTAAGGAATTTTTCTCATGCATTTAAAATTCTACAATACCTAAATACAAACCCTAAAGAAAATCCAATTGTTTTGATTTTATCAGGGATTCATTCATATTTTCAGAAACTTTTGTTAATTAAATCAATAGGTAGTAATTACGAAAGAATTGGAATTAACCCTTATTTTATAAAAGAATATGAAAATGCAGCTAAACTTTTTACGATGAAACAATTAGTAAATGCGATGGAGCAAGTTTTAATAGCTGATTTAGAATCAAAGGGGATAAAATCAACAGGAAAAAGTTCACAAGAAATAACAGAAGGATTATTATTAAAATTATTTGCAATTTAAGAAACTACATAATTGGGAAATCATTTGGATTTGACTCATTCATAATTTCATATATAGCCCCAAAAATATCATCTTCTGAGGGTTTGGAAAAATAATCTCCATCACCGCCGTATGCAGGTCGGTGAGATTTTGCTGATAGCAGTTTAGGTGGAGAGTCTAAAAGATTAAATATTTTTTGATTTTCTAAAAGTTGTTGTAAAATATAAGAGCTTGCACCACCTGGAACATCTTCGTCAACAATCAAAATTCTATTTGTTTTAGCAATGCTTTTACTGATTTCTTTGCGAAGATCAAAAGGTATTAAACTTTGAACATCAATCAACTCAACTGATATTCCCTCATTTAGCAATTTTTTTGATGCAGATTGAACAATCCTTAAAGTGGATCCATATGATACAACTGTAATATCTTCACCTGTACTCATGAATTCTACTTTCCCAATTGGAATTGTAAATTCTCCTAAATTTAGTGGTAACTTTTCTTTTATTCGATATCCATTAAGAGATTCAATAATGATTGCCGGTTGATCTAATTGTAAAAGTGTATTGTAGAAGCCAGCAGCTTGGGTCATGTTTCTTGGAGTTAGTATATAAATTCCGCGCATTAAATTTATCATTCCCCCCATAGGGGAACCTGAGTGCCAAATACCTTCAAGACGATGACCTCTAGTACGAATAATTAGTGGCGCAATTTGTTGGCCTACAGTTCTATAGCACATAGTAGCTAAATCATCACTTAATATTTGAATACAATATAAAATGTAATCTAAATATTGAATTTCTGCTATCGGCCTTAACCCTCGTAGTGCTAAACCAATACCTTGTCCAATTATAGTTGCCTCTCTTATTCCAGTATCTGAAATGCGTATATCTCCAAAAATTTTTTGTAGCCCTTCCATTCCTTGATTTACGTCTCCAATTTTTCCAACATCTTCGCCAAACATTATTAGATTATCATGTTTTTTGAATAATGCCTCAAAATTATCTCGTATTATAATTCTACCATCTACTTTTGGCTTTTCATTATCAAATATTGGTGGTATGTTTTCAAGATTTAACAACTGATCCTTTGATACTGAATATAGATCAGAAGAAATTTTCTCTTCAACTTTTTTATAAAGATTGTTGAACCACTTATTGAATTCAGGGTTTTTTTCATTTTTTGATTTTGCTAAAAGAAGGTTAATTTTTCTTCCTGCAGATATTAAGTCTTTGTAGCCTATTTCTTCTAATTGATCTAGTTGTGTAAAAATTAAATGAATTTTTGGATCATTATAAGTTTGCTTTTTCAATTGAGAATCAAAAGCAAAAAGTTTGTCTTTTTCGTTAATTATCGGCTCTTGATATTTATTCCATGCTTCACGTCTTTTTGTTCTTACATCGCTATTAATTCTTTTTTCGAGTTTGTCAAGTTCATCTTCTGAAGATATGCCTTCATTCAATATCCACTCACGCATTTTAATGTTACAATCATACTCTTTTTCCCATTCTAAACGTTTCTTAGACTTATATCTTTCATGTGATCCTGAAGATGAATGACCCAATGGTTGAGTAAGTTCAGTTACATGAACCAAAACTGGTACATGGTCTTTTCGTGCTGTCCTTGATGCATATTCATATGTTTTGATAAGTGCAGGATAATCCCATCCTTTTACTCTCATTATTTCAAACCCTTGTTCTGAATCTGTTCTTTGGAATCCCATTAATGCTTCAGATATACTTTGTTTTGTAGTTTGTTCTTTATTTGAAACAGAAATTCCATATTCATCATCCCATATACTTATTACCATTGGAATTTGCAATACACCAGCTGCATTTATTGCTTCAAAAAACATTCCTTCACTAGTACTGGCATTTCCTATAGTACCCCATGCTATTTCATTTCCATTATTTGAAAATTTATGAGAATCCTTAGGTTTTATATTTCTATATATTTTTGAAGCTTGAGCTAATCCTAAAAGTCTTGGCATTTGCGAACCTGTTGGTGAAACATCACCACTGTGATTCTTTTTTTTCATCAGATCTAACCATTCACCATTTTTTTTTCTGCTAGGTGTTACAAAATGACCACCCATTTGGCGTCCCCCTGACATTGGCTCTCTACTCAAGTCTAAATCAGCATATAGTGCAGAAAAAATATTAGAAATACTCAAAAGTCCTTGAGCCATAAGTAAAGTCTGGTCTCTATAATAACCAGATCTAAAATCACCATTCTTAAAAAAATGATTTAGTGCTATCTGGGGTACTTCTTTTCCGTCACCAAAAATTCCAAATTTTCCTTTCCCTGAAAATACTTCTCTTCGGCCTAGTATACTACACTCCCTACTAGTTACAACAATTTCATAATCTTCAAGTACTTGTTTCTTAAAAACCTCATATGAAATTTTAGTATCCTCTTCTTGCTTATTAAGGCCCATAATAGATTGCGAAAATACAAAAAAAAGATGGACTTTGATTTTTTAAAAGCAGACAGAGATTTAAAGATTTTTACAAAAAATTAAAACCATTTACGGGTAAATAAACTACTTAATGTACTTAAGCGTGGATAGAATATAAATCTAATTTTACTTGAATAGTTATCTTGTGATGGTTCAAATCCATTTGAAGAGTAGAGAGGAAAAAATAATTCAAAATAATCTTGTACTAGATTAAATTTTATTCCGGTATCAAAATATCCAACTGAATTTCTACTTTGATTTTTTAGAGCACCTACATCAGCATAAAATTCTATCCATTTCCAAATACCTATTGAAGTATTTAATGATATCATGTAGTTATTTGCTGAAGATTCTTCAAAAAAAGATTTAAAACCACCCTCAGCAGGAACAAATTGCTGACTCCAGATGCCAGTTTCATCTGATCTTCCTAGATAATCATATCTAAAAAGATAATCTGGAGATCTATTTAAATTAAAATCAAAAAATTCTGTCTCTAAAGTATTATGCCAAAGAAATTTACCCGCAAAAAAACGAATACCAAATTGTCGACCACTAGGGAATAATTTTCTGTATTGTGTTGTAAAGTAAATTTTTCCAAATTTATTAGAAAGCTCAAGGTTTGAATTTGTAGAAAAAACATTTACTGCATCTGAATTATTATATCTGTGTAATATGCTCACCACACTATAGTCTGGACTAACATCAATATTTGGATCACGATCCCTAAAAACATTATACCATGAAATATTAAATAATTGCCTTTTGTTTGATCTTAAATCCATTGGTCTAAAATACATAGAGAATGAAGGTTGAATAGAGGTATATCTTAAATTTGTGTTGTAATGATAGCTTTTACCAGTTATAAAAGCTTGATTTAGATAGTTTTTACTTTTATGATTGATGAAACGATAGCGAGTCCTGAAAAATCCTACATAAGCATCTTCTTTAAATGAATATTGTGGATGTAGGTCAAGTTCAAAAGGTTGATTTTTTATTCTCGTATTGTAAAACCTCATCCCAGCTGTAAAACCATCATAAACGTTAAAATCAGATATTGGATGATAAAACAGTTGATTCCGCTTTAAATTTTCGCTATCACCATAAAATGTAAGTTTTAATGGTTTAAATCCATGTGATGATTTTAGATATTTCCAATTATTATGTCTATTTTTTTCAGGAAGATATTTATTAGAATTTATGGCAATAAAATCAAAATCATCTCTTTTAATTTTATAAACACTATCTTTTCCTGAATGAAAATACCAATCTTCCTTTACAATATTATCATCTTTAATTAAGTCAAGTTTAAAAGGAACTTCTTTATTGTTTTTTTCACTAATTGTAAAAAATATAGTTTTCTTATTTTTGACTACATTTTTTATAGATAAATCAAAAGCTTCTCTGTCTGAAATATAGTTTTTGAAAAACCAATCTAAATTCACATTAGAATTTTTTTCAAGAATAGATTTTAAAGAATCTTTCCCCTTTTTTTCACTAAAATATTTTAAACTTTTAGATACAGTTTCATTCCCTAAAAATTGATTCAAATAATAAAAACCAGAACCCACATGGTACGGTGATGTATATAATTCATTTGATTTTGTCAATTTTTCACGCCCAAGCGTATCAGATTGTTGATTATTTGCGTGTTCACCGAATTCATAAATAAAAGAAAAACTTTCATTAAACCCTATGTTTGATGCACTGTACCCATTAAAGGGACGTATACCCAGTAACTTAAAATCTTTAAGAGCTCCTAGAAATTTACTATCAGGGTAATAAGATTCTATATACTTCATCATTACATATGTCTGCATTCCACCGGGAATCCAATGTTTTTTTCTTTTATTTATAATTAAATTTTCATGAAGATAACTTGCTAAATATGCTTTAATGAATTTTGTTTCATAGATAAAAGCATCACTAAAGGGTTTTAAAAATGAAAGTGCTTCTGTAATTCCTACTATTGGATTTTTTGAATAGTCTTTCTTTAATATTAATATTTTTTCCTGACTAGGTTTTCCTAAAATTTGATTAGTAAAGTTGTATATTTTTTTAATTGACTCGTTAATATCAACATCAGAATTTTTTCTTGGTAATATATCGGTAGTGATTTTGAATTCATCATCTAAAATAATAGTCTGAAAACGATTCTCTTTTTCAAAAACAAACTCTGGACTTGAAAGTGCATTTGAAACCCATTTACTAGTATTGATATCTTTATTTAAAGTATCACTTTCTATGTTCACTAAATTACTTTCAAGAAAATAATCTTTCCCATATTTCCATTTTACTTCGTATTCTGAGGGAACATGACTATTATCTCTTAGCCCCAGATTACTATTTAATATCCACTTTCCACCTAAATATGGGCTAATGCTTAAAAAGAAATCTCTAAACAAAATTTTGTTATTTAAGCCAATACCAAAGCCCGTAAATTTATCATCAGGAATTTTGATTTTATATTTTATATAAATAATTATTTCTCCCCCTTTTATTAAAGGTTTACTCAGATTTAATTCAATAATATCAAGCTGTTGATCAAAATATGACCACTGAAGTTTGTTCTCTTTATTTCTGATTTCATCAATTTTGCTAAACCCTAATTTGTTTTTAGCACTGAAATAGAAACTTCGATTAAATTGATTAGCTAAATGTTTGACCAGTTGAGACTCAGTTCCCTCATAAGCATTAGCCCAATCATTAAGGTATATTTTTTCAATTGGACCTTGAGTAGTGTTGACAAAAGTAATTGTTTGAGAAACTGTAACGGTTTGTTTATTTTCATCTAGTGTAGCATCTATTTTATACTTATTTTGAGCATATAGATTAACAATTAATACTTTAATTAAGAATATCGAAAAAAATAAAAAAACATTATTTTTTATCATCTAAAAGTTTGGTTTAAAGTTATCTATTTTATAAAAACGATTCAGACATTCTATTACTTCTTCAACTGTATCAACCACCTCAAAAAGTTTTAAATCTTCAGGACTAATATTATTTTGTCCAAGAAGCTTTTCTTTAATCCAATCGATTAATCCTTTCCAATAATCTCTTCCAACTAATATTATGGGAAACTTATCAATTTTTGAAGTTTGGAGTAATGTAAAAGATTCAAAAAGTTCATCGAGTGTACCCACACCACCTGGCATAACAATAAATCCTTGAGCATATTTTACAAACATAACTTTACGAACAAAAAAATATTGAAAATCAATTAGCTTATCCTTATCAATATATTTATTGCTTTCTTGTTCCATAGGTAAATTTATATTTAACCCCACAGAAATTCCACTAACTTCATTTGCACCTTTATTAGCAGCCTCCATTATACCTGGGCCTCCTCCTGTAATAACACCATAACCTAATTTTGATACAGCCTTAGCTATTTCAGTTGTTAAAACATATGTTGGATGATTTGATTTAGTCCTCGCAGATCCAAAAATTGAAATGCAAGGTCCAATAGAACTAAGTTTTTCATAACCATTAACAAATTCACTCATAACTTTGAAAAGTGACCATGAATCGTTGGTTCTAATTTCATTCCAATTTTTCATTTGTATTTTACTCATTTTATCTGAGGGATTAATAATTCTTCAAACTCTTTTCTTAAAAATTTGGATGTATAACTTGTTGGATGATTAATAACATCCTCTGGAGTTCCTTTACAGACTATTTTCCCACCCTTACTGCCACCTTCAGGGCCTATATCTATAATATAATCAACTTGTTTAATTACATCCATATTGTGCTCAATTATTAAAACAGTGTTACCCTTATTGACTAAAAGATTAAGTACATTTAAAAGTACTCTAATATCTTCAAAGTGAAGACCTGTTGTTGGTTCGTCTAGAATATAAAATGTATTACCTGTATCTTTCTTTGATAATTCCGAGGCAAGTTTAATTCGTTGAGCTTCTCCTCCAGAAAGGGTAGTAGATGATTGCCCTAAATTTATGTATCCTAAACCTACATCTTGAATTGTTTTTAATTTTCTAAATATTTTTGGAACTGGTTCAAAAAAGCTACAAGCTTCATTTATTGACATCTTTAAAACATCTGAAATTGATTTTCCTTTATATCTAATTTCTAACGTTTCTCTATTAAAACGCTTACCATGACAACTTTCACAATCAACATAAACATCAGGTAGAAAATTCATCTCTATCACTTTCATTCCAGCTCCTTGACATGTTTCGCAGCGACCTCCAACAACATTAAAACTAAATCTTCCAGGCTTATATCCTCTTATTTGTGATTCTGGAGTTTTTGTGAATAAACTTCTAATTTCGCTAAAAACTCCACAATATGTTGCCGGGTTGCTTCTTGGAGTTCTGCCAATTGGACTTTGATTTATATCTACTATTTTATCAATATGTTCTAAACCATTTATATTGTCAAATTCTAGGGGGACTTTTACACCATTATAAATATTATTGTTTAATATGGGATATAGAGTTTCATTTATTAGAGTTGATTTTCCACTACCTGAAACACCAGTTACACCTATCATTACTCCTAAAGGAAAATCAATATTTAAGTTTTTTAAGTTATTCCCTCTACACCCTTTAATTTCAATTTTATTACCATTACCTGTTCTTCTCTGATTTGGTATATTGATTTTCAATTTACCATTGAGATATTTCCCTGTTAATGTATTTTCATTAAATATTTTATTTGGTTTTCCCTCTGAAATTACCTCACCACCATTTTTCCCTGCAAAAGGCCCCATATCAATTAGATGATCTGCCCTTAACATTATTTCTTTATCGTGTTCTACTACAATTACAGAATTACCTATATCCCGTAAAGAAATTAAAGAATCAATTAGTCTGTTGTTATCTCTTTGATGTAGACCAATACTTGGTTCGTCTAAAATATATAATACACCAACTAATTGAGATCCTATTTGTGTAGCCAGTCTTATTCTTTGTGCTTCGCCACCTGAAAGAGATTTTGAGGATCTATTTAATTGTAAATAGTTAAGCCCTACATCTAATAAAAATTTTAAGCGATCTAGGATTTCTTTAATAACCTCTTTAGCTATTTTATTTTCATTTTCACTGAGTTTTTTTGGTAGATTATTAATCCAATCATATAATTCATTTAAATCCATTTTAACAAGATCAGCAATTGTGAATCTTGAAATTTTAAAGTTAAGTGATTCCTTTTTTAGTCTAGAACCTAAACATTTTTCACAAATACAACTGTCCATATACTCACCAGCCCACCTCTTTATGCTTGTTGTTGCCGCTTCATCGTATGCATTTTTTATATAGTTTATAAGTCCTTCAAAATCGATCTTATATGTTCTTGTAATTCCTAATGATTTTGATGGAATTTCAAACTTTTCAATACTCCCGTTTAAAATGATATTTTTAGCTTTTTCAGGTATTGACTTTAGAGGATCATTTAAGTCAAAATTGTAGCACTTTGCAATTGTCTCAATTTGTTTAAATGTCCAGTTATTCTTTTTTACACCAAGAGGGGCGATACCACCTTGTAATATTGATAGATTCTCATCAGGAATTATTTTTTTTTCATTGACTTTATATTGAATACCAAGGCCTTTGCATTCAGGACACATTCCCTTAGGAGAGTTGAATGAAAAAGTATTTGGTTCTGGATTAGGATAGGATATTCCAGAAGATGGACACATCAGATTTCTACTAAAATATCTAACTTTTTCTTTATCAATATCAAGTACCATAATGATATCTTGGCCATAATGCATAGCAGTTAAGATAGAGGCTTCAAAACGCTTATTAAAGTCATCATCTTGTTTTATAGTAAAACGATCCACAACTAATTCAATATCATGGGTTTTATAACGATCAACTTTCATTCCTGGCATTAAGTCAAGTAACTCATTATCAACTCTAACTTTAGTAAAACCTTGACCCATCAATGATTCAAATAATTCTCTGTAATGCCCTTTACGAGATTTTATTATTGGAGATAATAAAGCAATTTTTTTGTTTTGATATTCTTCATATATTAAATTCTTTATTTGTGAATCGGTATAACTTACCATTTTTTCATTTGTTTTGTAGCTATACGCTACACCAATTCTTGAGTAAAGTAGTCTTAAATAGTCATACAATTCAGTTATAGTTCCAACAGTTGAACGAGGACTTTTAGATGTGGTTTTTTGTTCAATAGCAATAACAGGAGACAAGCCATCTATCTTATCCACATCTGGACGTTCCATATTTCCTAAAAATTGACGTACATATGCTGAAAATGTTTCCATATAACGTCTTTGACCTTCTGCATAAATTGTATCAAATGCAAGTGAAGATTTACCACTCCCAGATAAACCAGTAATTACTACAAGTTTATCTCTTGGAATACTTAAATTAATGTTCTTTAGATTATGTACCCTTGCTCCTTCAATTTGAATAATGTGATTGAGTTTTTTCATAAAATTAACTGACAAAAATAGGATATAAATTGAAGACTAGCTGCTTTTCATATTAATAAAGTAGTAAAGCTTCATCGTCTCCTCTTGGATCTGCCCCGGTTGAAATTATTCCTTTATCTGAAACTTTGATTGCATCAACACGACCTATTATTCTATTATATTCCTCCTTTATATCGTATCCTTTTTTTTGTAACGAATCAAATAAATTTCTCTTAAATTTATTAGGTTCAAAAGTTATGATATCAGGTAACCATTGATGGTGAAATCTAGGAGCCGCTACTGCTGTTTGAATATCCATATCATATTCATACACGTTTAAAATAGTTTGCAAAACAGAAGTAATGATAGTTGAACCACCAGGAGTTCCAACAATCATATATAATTTGTTGTTTTTTTCAATTATTGTAGGAGTCATAGCACTCAACATTCGCTTTTGAGGTGAAATAGCATTTGCTTTTCCACCAACTAGCCCAAACATATTTGGAAAACCAGGTTTGCTACTGAAATCATCCATTTCATTATTTAAAAAATAACCTCCTTTTTCCACATAAACTTTTGATCCATAACTACCATTAAGTGTTGTTGTTACTGCAATTGCATTACCCATTGGGTCAATAATTGAATAATGAGTAGTTTCTTCACTTTCTTCCCATGAAATTGTCCCTGGCAAAATTTCAGTTGATTTTGATGCTCTTTCGAAGGTAAAAGATTTCATACGATCATTTAAATACTTTTCTTGAAGCAGCTCATTTTGTGGTATTTTCACAAAGTCAGGATCACCAAGGTATAAACTTCGGTCAGCGTAAGATCTTCTTTCAGCTTCCACAATAATTTGAATAGCCTCCATAGAGTTATGTTTATAGTGACCTACATTATAAGGCTCAATCATTTTCAGAATCTGACCTAAACAAATACCTCCACTTGATGGGGGAGCCATTGAATATATATTTAGATCTTTATATTGAAAATTTATTGGATCTCGCCATACAGGCTCGTAAGATAAAAGATCTTGATGTGTAATAATTCCACCTGTTTCTTGTACTCTTTCTACTAAATCATTTGCAATAGTACCTTCATAAAAACCTGCTTTGCCGTGTTTTGCAATAAGTTTTAAAGTATTTGCTAGAGCTAAATTTTTGACTGTATCATTTTCTCTAAAGTTCTGAGCATAAAATGTGTTTTGCCCATTAATTTTAATAAAATCTTGCTTTTTTTCAGCAAAACTTAATTCCTGTTTTTCTGTAACGATATATCCATTCAAAGCCAAGTTTATGGCTGGTTGAATTAGATCTTTCCATGGTAAAGTTCCGAATTTTTTATGTATTGCTTCTAAACCGGCAACTGTCCCAGGAACACCAATAGCCAGGCCACCTAAAGTACTTTTGTCTGGAACTATATTTCCATTTTTATCTAAATACATGTCTCTTGAAGCAGCTATTGGAGCTTTCTCTCTATAATCGAGGCTTCCTGTTTTACCGTCTGCTGTTCTATAAATTAAAAACCCTCCACCAGAAATATTCCCTGCATTTGGATAACATACTGTTAATGCTAAATCAGTTGCTATCATTGCATCAAAAGCAGATCCTCCTTTTTTCATTATTTCTACTCCAATTTTAGAAGCTTCTTTTCTAGCACTTACTACTGCAGCTTTAATCGATTTTTCTTCAGTGCACCCAGATAATAAAATTGATAAAACTGATATCAATACAAGACGTGTTCTTGTGATGATAGTATTCATAAACTTTTAATTTTGTTTTTTGTGTTATCAATTAATTCATCAAAAAAAATGAAAAAATGATTTTCAAAATAAGAATATTTAATTTTTAAATCATTTATTGAGTCACTTAATTTAGAGGGAAATTTTGTTCTTTTTTCCATTTGACCTAATATATTCTTAAGTCCAGAAATTGATTCATATTGTCCAAACCAGTCGTGACTTACAAGGATAATGATAAATTTTTGAATTGAATCTGAAAAAACAATTGAACTATCTGTTAATTTCCCGTAAAAATTTTTAGAAAATTCATTAAGTGGTATTTTATGATAATGACTCCAGTTCTTTGCCAAAAAATGGTCAAAATACATATCTACAATAACTCTACTATAATGACGATAGACTGGGAACAATTCTTTTACGCATTTTTTAAATCTTAAATGTTGGTCTGTAAATTGGTCTATATATCTATGAAGATAAATTCCTTTTTGAAATTCTCTGGGTAATTCATGTACTTTTTTTCCCTTTATTTTATCAGCAATAAGGTTGCCAATAGCTAAACTAGGGTTATTTCCCGACAAATATACATGAGCCAAAAAGTTCATTTAAATAAATTAGTTTTCGAGAATTTTTAAAATTTTAGTGAAAAAATCAATTATTAAATTTTAATAATTATGATTTTAGTTTCAATATAAGACTGTTTTAATAAAATTTTCGTCGATTAGATTTTTTATACATATTTTTAAAAAAATTCATTTATTCAAACTTAAATTAATGACATTAATAAAATCCATTTCTGGAATAAGAGGCACTATTGGAGGTCTTACAAAAGAAAATTTGACGCCACTTGATGTAGTGCGATTTACAACCGCATATGCTCAGTTACTTAAGGGAAAAAATAAAAGTACATTAACAGTTGTTACTGGAAGAGACGCCCGAATTTCTGGTCCAATGATCCATTCACTTGTAAACCAAACTTTAGTTGGTATGGGAATTAATGTAATTAACTTAGAACTTTCAACTACACCAACAGTTGCTGTAGCTGTACCTATGGAAAAAGCAGACGGGGGAATTATTATCACAGCAAGTCATAATCCTAAGGAATGGAATGCATTAAAATTATTAAACTCTGACGGTGAGTTTATTAATCATTTAGAAGGAATAAAAATCATAGATTTTGTTGAATTTGAAAATCCTGAGTATTCAAAGATCGATTTTTTGGGTAATATCATTAAAAAGGAAAATTATATTGATAAACATATTGAAAAAGCATTAAAATTAAAACATATTAACTCAGAGATTATAAAAAGATCAAACTTCAAAGTAGTTGTTGATGGAGTAAATTCGACTGGAGGAATAGCTGTGCCAAAGCTTTTAAGACAATTAAATGTTGAGGTAGTAGAATTGAATTGCTTGCCTAATGGTTTATTTTCTCATAATCCTGAACCAATAGAAGAAAACCTAAGTGAAATTTGTAATGCAGTAAAGCAAAACAATGCAGACTTAGGAATAGCAGTTGATCCTGATGTTGATAGATTGGTATTTGTAGATGAAAAAGGTGATTTATTTGGTGAAGAGTATACATTAGTTGCTTGTGCTGACTTTATTCTTTCAAAAGAAAAAGGAGCAACTGTCTCTAACCTTTCTTCAACCAGAGCTTTAGCTGACATAACTCATAAACATGGTGGTAAACATACCTATAGTGCCGTTGGGGAATTGAATGTTGTATCTGAGATGAAAAAAGTTAAAGCAATAATTGGGGGTGAGGGGAATGGTGGTGTTATTCTTCCAGAATTACATTATGGACGCGATGCGATAGTTGGAATTTTATTATTTCTATCTCTAATGGCTGAGAAAAAAATTTCTGTATCTGAATTAAAGGCTACTTATCCACATTACTATATGGCAAAAGATAAAATAGCTTTAAAAAAAAATATAGATTTAGATAAGATTTTAAGTGAAATAGCTCTTAAATATAAAAATGAGAAATTAAATATTGAAGATGGTCTTAAAATTGATTTTAATGAAAAATGGGTCCATTTAAGAAAGTCAAATACTGAAAGTATTATAAGAATATATTCGGAAGCAAAGACGAAAAAAATTGCTAATGAACTCTCATTAAATTTTTTAAATGAAATTAGCTGTCTAACTTAGCGTACTTAAAACGTTTGTGAATCCAATAGTATTGCTTCGGATCTTTAAGGATTTGTTTTTCTAAAAGATTATAAAATGTATCTATAATCTCATTTTTTTTTGTTTTTTTTGGATTATCTGATATCAAAATGAATTCTACTTCATAGAAACCCCTTCTTGTTCTATTAATTTTTGAAAAAACAACAGGAATATTAAGTTCCTGCGCAAGTATTTCAGCACCACTATAAACAGGTACATTTATTCCTAAAAAATTACGCCAGTAAGTTTTATTTTTTGGTCTTGGTGACTGATCACTAGCAAAACCATAAATTCCTAATTCTCTTTTTAATTCATTTTCCTTAATAATTTCAATTGCATTTTTTTGTGGAATCATTTGTGCATTATGTTTACTTCTTATCTTTTTAATTAATCTATCAAAGTAGGGGTTCTTAATTGGACGATAGATACCAATGCCTTTATGTATAATATGATAACCTAATGACATCATCCATTCCCACGAACCATAATGACCGCAAATCAAAAATATTGATCTGTTTTCTTTTTCAAACTTCTTTAAAACCTCGATATTTTTTATTTTGAACCTATTAATCATATCTTTTTTACTCATTCCTAATGATTTGATGATTTCTAAAAAAATATCACAAAGATGAACATAAAATGCTTTTTCAATTTTATTTAATTGACCAGGAGAATATTTTGGAAATACCAGTCCTAAATTACTTTTAACAATATCTTTTCTATAACCTAAAATTTTATAAAGAATGAAACAAACTATATCAGAAATGATATAAATAACTGAGAAAGGTAAGCGTGATATAATTAAAATTATAGGATAAGAAAATATGTAGATTAGTGCTTTCAATGAAAAAAAATCAAGATAATTTGTTTTAGAGTTTAATTGTGTCCCAAAAGTATTAACTAATCTATTTTTATTTAGTTTATATTTATAAAATTGCCTTATCCAAAATCAATTCAGGATATTGTAAATTATTTTTATGAACTCAATATAGACATGAAGTTTAAAAGAAATACAAAAATAACCCAAATTCTAGATTCACTATTTGAAGTTTATTCAAAAAGAGTGCCTGATGTTAATAAAATAACAAGTGAAATGATTAAAGAGGGTATGGTTTCTAGCCAAACCGAAATTATCAATGATCATATAGCTTTTCGAACTTTAGGGGTGCCTAATTTGGGAATAAATTCATTTGAGAAAATTTTTTTAGCACACGGTTACAAAAAAAGAGATTTTTATCACTTTAGAGCAAAAAAGCTCAATGCATATTGGTATTCTCCTCCAGCGAAAGAGCTGCCACGAATTTTTATAAGTGAATTAAGGGTAAATGAATTATCCACAGAAGCAAAAAAAATTATAAAATCTTACACTGAAGAAATAAAATTTGATCCTGTTGATAAATTAGACCTAACTAATTCTGAATCTGTTGCTAAATTTTTACAAACACCTCTTTGGAATTTACCTACCATAGAGGATTATGAATTTCTGTTAAATGAAAGTGAGTATGCATCTTGGGTTATTTATAATAGATATTATTTGAATCATTACACAATAAGTGTTCATGATCTTCCTAGTCCTTTTAATAAATTAGAATCTTTTAATTCTTTTTTAAATAATATTGGAATTAAGCTAAATACCTCTGGTGGAATTATCAAAACAAGTAAAGATAAATTATTACGTCAAAGTAGCTCAGTTGCAAACTCAGTAAAAGCAAAATTTCACAACAATAAAGAAAAGATAATTGCTGGAAGTTATGTTGAATTCGCAGAAAGAAGCCCATTACCTGAATTCACACATTTGATTCCTTCGAAATTAAGAAGTATTCATCGAAGGGAAGGTTTTGAAACATCTAATGCTGATAGCATATTTGAGAGCACATTTACTTCACAATTAAAAGGATAATACTTATGAATACTGAAAAATTATTTAAAAATCTTGGAATTAATTTTAACCAGAATGGTTGTAGTGTAGGAAGAAAATGGGAGGGTAATGGAATAGAAATTCAATCATTTACCCCAATAGACTCAACACTACTTGGTAAAGTAAAAACCACTTCCGTAGAAGATTATGAGTACATTATTGAGAAAGCAGAGGAAGCTTTTTTTCATTTTCGTAAAATACCTGCTCCCAAAAGAGGTGATTTAATAAGACAATTTGGTAATAAATTAAGAGAAAAAAAAGAAGATCTTGGAAAATTAGTATCCATAGAAATGGGTAAATCAATTCAAGAAGGTTTAGGAGAAGTTCAGGAGATGATTGATATATGTGATTTTGCAGTAGGATTATCAAGACAACTTAGTGGAGTAACATTAACATCAGAACGTGATTCACATCGACTTTATGACCAATATCATCCTCTTGGATTAGTGGGAATAATATCTGCGTTTAATTTTCCTGTAGCTGTTTGGAGTTGGAATGTTGCTATTGCTTGGGTGTGTGGTAATGTTTGTATCTGGAAGCCTAGTGAAAAAACTCCTTTATGTAGTATTGCATGTCAAAATATTATTTGTGAAATATTTGCTGAAAATAATATACCTGAAGGGGTTTCTTGTGTAATAAATGGTAATTCTAATGTTGGGAAGTGGATGGCTGATGACCATAGAATCTCTTTATTATCTGCAACAGGCTCAACAAAAATGGGAAAAGATGTGGCTCAAAAAGTTGGTGCTAGGCTTGGAAAATCTTTACTTGAGTTGGGTGGAAATAATGCTATAATAATTACACCTGAAGCTGATCTAGATATAGCAATCAGAGCCTCTGTTTTTGGTTCTGTTGGTACATGTGGTCAAAGATGTACTTCTACAAGAAGATTAATTGTACATGAATTAATTTTTGAAGAAATAAAGAAGAGACTAGTAAGAGCATATAACCAATTAAAAATCGGAAATCCACTTGATGAAAAAAATCATGTAGGACCACTTATAGATATAGAAGCTGTTAATTTATACAATAAAACTCTTAATCAAATAGACAGAGAGGGTGGAGAGTGGTTAGTCCCAGGTGAGGTATTATCATCTAAAGAGCTTGAAAGTAATTTTTACGTAAAACCAGCTATTGCTATTATCGATCATGATGCTCAAATAGTTCACCAAGAAACTTTTGCTCCAATATTATATTTAATTAAGTATAATGGAGATGTTACCAATGCTATCTCTATTCAAAATGAAGTTAAACAAGGTTTGTCTTCTGCAATAATGTCTTTGAATATGAGAGAAACCGAAATATTTTTATCTCATTGGGGTAGTGATTGTGGAATCGCTAATGTAAATATAGGAACTTCTGGAGCTGAAATAGGAGGTGCATTTGGAGGAGAGAAAGAAACAGGAGGAGGAAGAGAGAGTGGTTCTGATGCTTGGAAAGCATACATGAGAAGACAAACAAATACAATAAATTTTTCGAATGAAATTCCTTTAGCTCAAGGTATAAAATTTGAAATATAATTCATCATTATGTTTTCAAGTCTTCCCATAGTAGCAACATTAATTATTGCATCAAATTTAATTTTCTCATTTAAAGGTTTCAAAAATGATATTTTTTTCAATAAATACAGATTTGAAGTAAAAAAAATAAAAGAAGGAGATTTATATAGACTTATAAGTTCAGGATTTTTACATGTAAATACTACACATTTACTTTTTAATATGGTTACTTTTTATTTTTTTGTAAATATTGTTATCTACGAGCTTGGATCTACTTTGTTTCTATTGCTATACTTTGTAAGTTTATTTGTAGGAAATATTTTTGCATATAAATTTCATTATAATCAACCTGACTATATTGCTGTAGGTGCAAGTGGTGCAGTTACTGGTGTTCTGTTTAGCAGTTTATTACTATATCCAGAAATTGAATTATTTATTTTCTTTATACCAATACCAATACCTGGATACATTTTTGGTATTGGATATATTATTTACACATTATATGGAATGAAAACACAAAATGACAATATTGGACATACAGCTCACTTCGGAGGTGCAATTGGAGGCATAGTAACGACTATATTATTTGATTTTGGTGTTGTATTCTCTTCTCAATTAATGCTAGGTATTTTATTAATAGTTGTTCTTTTTGCTGGTTTATTATTATATAGAAAGTAAAATAATTACATGCTATTTAATAACTCTTCAACTTTATTATAAAGTGCTAAACCTCTTAAATTTCTGGCAATTATAATTCCTTTATCATCTAGGAGAAAGGTTGCAGGAATAGCTGAGACCTGATAAAGTTTAGCAATTGGATCATTCCAAAATTTTAAGTTAGAAACATGATTCCAAATTAATCCATCATCTTCAATAGCTTTTACCCATTTTTCTTTATCCTTATCTAAAGAAACACCTAAAATATTCAATCCTCGATCTTTATTTTTCTGATAAAGTTGGACTAAATTTGGGTTTTCTATTCGACAAGGTCGACACCAACTTGCCCAAAAATCTATAATTGTAATTTTACCTAGAGCATTTTTTAAAGCAAATTTTTTACCGTCAGGAGTAGGACCTTCGAATGGAGGAGCAACATTTCCAACTTCTGCTTTTTCAGGTTGGTCAATGAGATTTTTTACTGCCTTGCCAGATTTAGTATTTTTGATTCTTTCAGATAGTGAGTCATAGAGGGTTTTTGATTCTTTTTTTGATAGAGTATTATTTGTAACAAATCTTTCTAAAATTAAAATTGAAATTAAGGAGTTTGGAGATTCTCTTAAAAAATTAAGTTCATAGTCTTGAATTTGATCTCTAACATCTTGATATTGCTCTTGAAGATCTTGTGCTAACAAGCTATCCTTTAATATCATAGCTTGTTGCAAATCATTACCGATTCCATTAAGAGATTCTACATAAGCCTTAGTTTCATTTTTATACCTCATAAAATCATCATTCGAAGTCGTTCCTGTCGCCTTAGATGATCCTAGACTATCTTTGAACAGTTGAATTTTTACTGTCCCGCTTTCAGCAACAAAAGGAAATGTTCCATTCTGTCCGCTTATCTGTAAAAAATGAAATGATGGCTCATTTAATTCTGTCTCTAATTCAAATGTTCCCTGATTTATATCTAAAGTATCTAATGTTTTAGGTTGATTATTTAAATCGGCAATTATGTGATAGATTTTAGTTGTATTATCTGAATCAATTTTTCCTTTAATCTTAAGGATATTAGAGTTGTTTTTACAACCATATAAAAAAAATATAAAAACAGGAACTAAATAAAAGTGTCTATACATAAATATATTCATTAATGTAAAATTAATCAATTGGTTGGAAATGGAAAACTTATGATTATTTTTACTCAATGAGGATAACTAATTTTTATAAAAATGAATCATTTAGATGTTATTGAAAGGTTTAAAAGTCTAATTGGTACACATCACGTCCTTACATCACATTGGAATAAATTACCTCACACAAAAGGTTGGAGATATGGATCTGGATCTGCATTAGCTGTTCTTAAACCTGGTAAGCTAGTTGAAATATGGAAGATTTTAGAAATTTGCGTTGAAAAAGATTTCATAATTTTAATGCAAGCTGCAAACACAGGGTTAACCGGTGGTTCAACACCATTTGGAAACAATTATGATAGACCTGTAGTAGTTATAAATACGATGCGTATTGATCATATTCATATTATTAAAGGTGGAAATCAAATAGTCAGTTTAGCAGGAAGTACTCTTTATAGTCTAGAAAAAAAATTAAAACCTTATGGAAGAGAGCCTCACTCCATTATAGGGTCTACATCAATTGGAGCCTCAATAGTTGGTGGTGTTTGCAATAATGCTGGAGGCTCATTAGTACAGAGAGGACCTTCCTACACACAAATGGCATTGTATGCTAGAATAAACAAAGCTGGTAATTTAGAACTTGTAAATGAGTTGGGCATAAATTTAGGTTCAACTCCAGAAGAAATTTTAGAAAATCTTCAAAATAAAAACTATCAAGAATCTGACATACCAGAAACAGACAAATTGTGTTCTGATAATAAATACTCACAAATTGTTAGAGAGATAGAAATGAATTCTCCTTCAAGATTCAATTCTGATACTAGACTATTATATGGAGCTTCTGGAAGTGCAGGAAAAATAGCAGTTTTTGCTGTTAGATTAGACACATATATTTCGCCTAAAGAAAATAAAGTTTTCTATGTAGGAACTAATAATACAGATGTTTTTTGGAAAATTCGACGTGATATACTTTCAAAATTTAAAACACTACCAACAATTGGTGACTATTTGCATAGAGACTGTTATGATGCAGCAAAAAAATACAGTAAGGACACATTTTTAGTTATAGAGAGGCTAGGAACTACTTTTTTACCAACATTATTTGAACTTAAAAGGAGAGTTGATATTACAGCAAAAAAGCTAAGATTTCTTCCGGATAATTTTTCAGATAGATTGATGCAGTTTTTAAGTAATTTTTTCCCAAATCATTTACCAAAAAGAATGGAAAAATTTAGAAATTTATATGAACACCACTGGATTATTGAGATGTCTGATGAAGGTATTAATGAGGCAAGAGAATATTTTAGTAAAATTTTTCGTGATAATAGTGGTGATTATTTTGAATGCAACAATTTTGAATCAAAAAAAGCATCTTTACATAGATTTGTATCCGCTAGTGCAATAGGAAGGTATCATCTTCTGCACTCCAAAAGGCATGGTGAAATGATGTCGTTAGATATTGCATTTCCTAGAAATGAAAAAAACTGGTTTGAAAAGTTACCAAAAGAGATAAACGACATGCTCGAAATGAAGCTTTACTACGGTCACTTATTTTGCCATGTCCTCCATCAAAATTATATTGTCAAAAAGGGTATAGACTGTGAGAAATTAAAAAGTAAACTTTTGAAAATGTACGATAAAAGAGGAGCTGAATATCCTGCGGAACATAATGTTGGTCATGAATATTCAGCAAAATTGTCTTTAAGAAAGTTTTATAAGGAGCTTGATCCTACCAATACATTTAATCCTGGAATTGGAAGAACAAGTAAAAATAAAAATTGGGATTAGAAACAATTTTTAATTAATCTTAAAAGGATTTAACATAAAAGTTATCTGATACTATTTAGATATTTAATAAATCATAAAACTTTATCTTTGATATTTATTTTCTAAATATGACTGGAAATACTTTTGGATCAATATTCAAACTTACAACTTTCGGAGAATCACATGGGCTTGCTATTGGAGGAGTGATAGACGGTTGCCCGGCTGGAATTAAGATAAATCTAGATGCTATTCAAAAGGATTTAGACAGAAGAAAACCAGGGCAATCATCAATCGTCACTCAAAGAAAAGAGCCAGATGAAGTAACTTTGTTCTCGGGAATTTTTGAAGGTAAAACAACTGGCACACCGATTGGCTTTGCCATTCAAAATACAAATCAAAAATCTAAAGATTATTCTCACATAAAAAATACTTTTCGACCATCTCATGCTGACTATGTTTACGAGGAAAAATATGGTATTAGAGATTACAGAGGTGGCGGAAGGAGTTCAGCACGTGAAACAGCTAGTAGAGTAGTGGCTGGCTCTATAGCGAAACAGTTTTTAGCACCTATTACAATTAATGCTTATGTGTCAGCAGTAGGGACTCTCTCACTAGATTTACACCCATCCAAAGTTGATGTTTTAGAAGCAGAAAAAAATATTGTTAGATGTCCTGATTCGAAATTAGCGTCTGAAATGGAAAGTCTTATAAAGAAGGTAAGGAAAGAAGGTGACACTGTTGGTGGTGTCGTAACTTGTATAATTAAAAATATACCTGTGGGACTAGGAGAGCCATCATTTGACAAACTCCATGCAGAACTTGGCAAAGGTATGCTTTCAATTAATGCAGTAAAGGGATTTGAATATGGAAGTGGTTTTTCAGGAACAAAGATGAAAGGAAGTGAACACAATGATTTGTTTAATCCTGACGGAACTACTCAAACAAATCATTCAGGAGGAATTCAAGGTGGAATTTCAAATGGCATGGATATATACTTCAATGTAGCCTTTAAACCTGTGGCAACAATAATGCAAAATCAAGAAACAATAAATTCTCAGAGAGAAAAAGTAGCTATGCAAGGTAAGGGTAGACATGACCCTTGTGTAGTTCCAAGAGCAGTTCCTATAGTTGAGTCTATGGCTGCTTTAGTTCTCGCAGATTTTCATTTGCGTAAAAGAAATAATAGAATTTGAATTAAGTGAAAAAACTAGAACTCCATTGGAAAATTTTAATAGGTATGGCCTTTGGGGTCCTTTTTGGTTTAATATTATCTTTTTTAGATGGTGGTGATCTTTTTATTGGCAACTATATTAAACCCTTTGGAACGATTTTCATTAATCTTCTAAAGCTTATTGCTGTTCCATTAATATTAGCCTCACTTATTAAAGGTGTTTCTGATTTAAAGGATATTTCTAAGTTATCTAAAATGGGAGGTAGGACAATATTAGCCTATTTGATGACAACACTAATAGCAGTGACTATTGGTTTAATTTTGGTCAATATTATTAAACCCGGAGAATCAATAAGTGTTAATACTCGAAACGAATTAATAGAAGCATATTCAACTGACGCAAAAACTAAACAGGAATCAGCAGCTAAGCAAAGAGAATCAGGGCCGCTAAAAGCGCTTGTCGACATGGTTCCTTCAAATATATTTCTCGCAGCCTCAAATAATCGTAATATGCTCCAAGTTATCTTTTTCGCATTATTCTTTGGAATAGGCATGATTTTACTCCCAGGCAAAAAAGTCAAAGCAGTTAAAGACTTTTTTGATTCATTTAACGTGATTATTTTAAAATTAATTGACTTAATCATGTTATCTGCTCCTTATGGCGTATTTGCCCTTCTAGCTGCATTAGTAGTAGAAGCGCCTAGTTTTGAACTTTTTAAAGCTTTAGCATTATATGCAATTACTCTTTTACTTGGTTTATCAATAATGATATTCATTTATATGCTAGTTGTTCAATTATTTACTAAAAAGAAAATATCTTTTTTCATGAGGGGAATGGCACCTGCACAACTATTAGCTTTTTCAACTAGTTCTAGTGCAGCAACACTTCCTGTAACTATGGAATGTGTTGAAGATAAATTAGGTGTAGATAAAGAGGTTACAAGCTTTGTTCTTCCAATAGGAGCAACTATAAATATGGATGGTACGTCTGTTTATCAGGGTGTTGCAGCAGTTTTTATAGCCCAAGCATTTGGATTGGATTTAAGCTTAACAGCACAATTAGGTATTGTTTTTACAGCAACATTAGCCTCAATAGGAACAGCAGCTGTGCCTAGTGCTGGAATAGTAATGTTGGTAATAGTTTTAGCACAAGCAGGAATTCCTGAAGCAGGTTTAGCTTTAATTTTTGCTATTGATCGTCCTTTAGATATGTGTCGGACTATTGTAAATGTAACAGGAGATGCGGCTGTATCAATGATAGTTGGCAAATCAATTGGTAAGTTGAAGTGATTATACTTTAGTTGACAGTAAACCGAAAAATATACCAATTATTATTTGTATTCTCAGAATAATAGTGAGAAACTCGTCAAATTTGTTAAGTGGCATTTTGGGTTATATTAAAGTGTTCAATTTAGAATGGGTTATAAGAATTTATGAGAAAAACGATTTTCAGGAACTGGACATTCATCATATTTTCCAAATAAATTATATCTATTTTTAGCAATATATCGATACATATATTTTTTTAAAGCAGATGGGAGTATGTTAAAAACAAATAATAACCTCCAAAAGCCACCTAAAAAATATATAATTCTAAATACTGCTTCAGACTCTACATTAAAATCCCTTTCTGAATCCCAAGTTATAATGGAATCAATATCTTTTATGTTGTATCCTCTTTTTTTAAAAAAATTTTGAGCATAAGGACTCTCAATAGAGGTAAATCTAAAACGATCATTTTTATCCCAAATACATAGTTTTTTAATCCAATAATTGCACAATACACAGGGTCCGTCAAAAAAGACTGTTATTGGTTCATTCATTTGTTTTTTTCATTTACAAATTCTAATAAATCTAAATTCACTTTTGTTGTAAAAGCCCCGTAATTAACTATTGCTTTGTTTTTCTCAATAGAATCAATACTGCCTACTGATCTACCATCAAACATTCTAACTTGATCACCAATTTTAAAAATATGATTTGAAATTGGAGCAGTTAGAGGTTCTTTAGCTTTTTGTTTTTTCTCTTTTCGTACTTTAATTAATTCTTTTTTAACTTCTTCATTTATTTTCTTTTTTTCTTGCTTGTCCTTTTTCGCAAGGATTATAGAATTACGTTTTCGCTTTGAATTTTCAGTTTCTACTAACTTAAAAAGTTCTGAAATAAGTGGTCTTTTTTTATTATTAATAAAAAATCTTTCTGCAATTTCATTAATCTTATTTCCTAAAGTAATCATCCTTTGATTATGATCAAAAAGTTCTTGATAACTTGAAAGTTTAGATTTAAGTTTAGCGTTGATCTCTGCCATTCGACTTTCTTCTCTAGCCGCCTTAATTTCTTTTTCTTTTAAGTTTTTACTTGTTTTTAAGAATTGAGAACGATCTTTTTGAAGTTTGGCAATAGTTTTATCAAAACGAACCTTACCACTCTCAATTTTCTTTTTTGCACGGTTAATTAAATTAAATGGTAAACCATTTTTTTGGGCAACTTCAAAAGTAAATGAACTTCCAGCTTCTCCTAGAATTAATTTAAATACTGGCTCTAATGTTTTACTATCAAACTGCATATTAGCATTACTCATAGCAGGTAATTCTGTAGCTAAAATCTTTAGATTAGAATAATGAGTTGTTATTAATCCAAAGGCTTCCCTTTCATAAAAATCTTCAAGTATTACTTCAGCTAAAGCGCCTCCTAAATCTGGATCTGAGCCTGTTCCAAATTCATCAATCAAAAATAATGTATTTGAATTACATTTTTTTAAAAAACTTTTCATGTTTTTCAGCCTGTAGGAGTAGGTACTTAAATGATTTTCTATAGATTGATTATCTCCTATGTCAGTTAGTATTTGATCAAATAAGCATGAATAACTTTTCTCATGAACAGGAATTAACATGCTGCTTTGGAGCATTAGCTGTAATATCCCCATTGTTTTTAATGTTATACTCTTGCCACCAGCATTAGGACCAGAAATAATAATGATCCGATTCTTAGAATCTAAGCATAAATCTTGGGGATAAGTTTCTTTTCCTTCTATTCGATTTGCTTGTAATAATAGTGGGTGATATGCTTTTAAATAATTTATGTTACGTTCCTTAGTATTAATTGCAGGTAAAATGGCATTTATTTCTTGTGCATATTTAGCTTTTGCATGTATAATGTCAATTTGTAAAAGAAAATTTTGTTGCAATTCAAAGTAGGGGAGATAGGGTCTAAAAAAATCAGTTAGACCACTTAATATTTTTTTTATTTCCTCCGATTCTTCAAAAAGTAAATTATGTAATTCTTGATTTTGATTATATGTTGCTTCAGGCTCAATAAAAACAATACTTCCAGTTTTAGAACTCCCCATTATAGTTCCTTTAACTTTCCTTCTATACATTGCTTTTACAGCTAAAACCCTTCTATTATCAATAATTGACTCACGAATGTCGTCTAAATATTCTGCAGATTGAAATTGACTTAAGGCTTTATTAAAACTGCTACTAATTTTACCTCTTATTACTTGAATTTTTTTTCTTATTTTAAAAAGGTTATCTGATGCATTATTCCTTATTTCACCGAAACGATCTATAACTGAATCTACTTTCGTTTTTATTTCTTTTTCTTCAGATAAAACAGAACTTCTTTCATATAAGTTGGGATAATATGATTTAAATTTGAAAAAAAAATTTAACAAATTATTTGTTGTCTCTGTATTTGTAGCAAGAATTCTAAAGGAAGATATTTCTAATACACTATTTTCTATTTTGAGTATAGAAAACACATCAAGCATAGATTCAAAACCATGGTTAGGAATTCGATTTTCATTATCAAAGGAAGCTCTAAATTCAGAAACTTCACTTAATCCCTTGATTATTTCATGAGTTTGAGTTTTTGGGTGCAGATTCATAATTTCAACTTTTCCCAGCGAAGTAATTGAGAAATCTGAGCACCTTTTTAAAACCTCATCATACTCTAGGTCTTCAAGTGTTTTTTTAGGAATGTACCCCATGGTTTTTCTTAACTTAGCAGTGCAAAATTACATAATTCATGCATGTTCAAATACATTCTTCTTGGGAAAAGCAGCTAAAAAATGTGTTTGAAGACTTAAAATTTATAAAATTAACTGAATTTGTCCGAAAAGAATACAGAACTCATAAATGCTATCCGCCAGGAAAGCTAATCTTTGAGGCATTTAATCGATGTCCTCTTGATAAAGTAAAAGTAGTAATACTTGGACAAGATCCTTACCACGGAGAAAATCAAGCACATGGACTTGCTTTCTCGGTAGAAGAGGGGGTAAAACATCCACCATCTTTAATCAATATATTTAGGGAAATAGAAGATGACATTAGCGTTCCGTATCCCAATAATGGAAATTTAAATCGCTGGGCTGATCAAGGTATTTTTTTATTAAATTCCACATTAAGTGTCCGCGCAAATCAAGCAGGAAGTCATCAAAACAAAGGTTGGGAAGAATTTACGGATTCTATAATAAAGATTATTTCATATCAAAAAAATGAAATTGTTTTTATGCTGTGGGGAGGTTATGCCAAAAAGAAAATTATATTAATTGATTCTTCAAAACATTTGATTTTAAGAAGTGGACATCCATCACCATTAAGCGCAAATAAGGGTCATTGGTTTGGTAATAAACACTTTAGTCAATGCAATAATTATTTAATAAGTAAAGGGAAAACACCTATTATTTGGTAAATTTATCCACCTACACGTTTTACTTTATGTCCCATTTCTTGTAAAATATCCATTATTTTATCCCTATGATTTCCTTGAATAATAATATCACCGTCTTTTACAGTACCACCAACACTTATTCTGTTCTTTAATTTTTTGGATAATTTTTTTAAATCAGTTTTCTCGCCATTGAAACCCTTAATAATAGTAACAACTTTACCTCCACGTCCCTTATTACTAAAATGGGCTTCTAGCTCTTGAGCTGTAAATTGCAATTTTTCTTCTTGAGTAATTTCTCTATCAGGTTCAAGACTTTCAAATTTGATTTTTGATAAATCTTCAAGTGAATTTAATTTTTTTTGCATTAAATAAATCTGAGTTACTAAAATAGTATTTTAGTAATGTAAATAAGGATACTAGTGAGATTTTTACTATTGAACTTATTTTTATTTAACATTTCAGTTATGGCGCAAGAACTACCTTTTTCATCGATACCTCAATCTCCAGAAAATTATACAGCTATTAATAGTATTAACAGAATGTTACAAGGGCTAGGATTTAGATATTTTTGGGCTACCGAAGGACTTAGAAAAATAGATTTAGAGTATAGGCCAACAAAAAACTCACAGAACACTTTAGAAACACTACAACATATTTTTGTTTTAAGTTCCACTATATTAAATGCCATTGCTAGTAGAGTTTCCATTCGACCCATCCCTAAAATCACCAATAATTTTAATGAGCTTAGAGCAAAAACCTTGAGGAATATTAAAGAATCTTCAATTATACTTAATCAGTATGATGACAGAAATTTAGATGATTTAAACATTATTTTTGAAAAAGGAGGGAAGCAATCAAAATTTCCAATTTGGAACTTAATAAATGGGCCTATTTCAGACGTAATATATCATACAGGACAAGTTGTAAGTTTTAGAAGAACCTCTGGAAACCCAATAGCAATTGGAGTTAACGTTTTTTTAGGAATAAAAAACTAATATTCTCGGTCTTCAAAATTTTCATCTTTCTTTTCTTCAAAACGTTTAAATAGAAGAAAGACTAGTATTATCGCTCCTATGAATAATATAAAAAGCTTTAATTTATTTAACAACAACAGCAGTTCCATACGCTAAAATTTCTGAACAGCCCTGCATAACCATTGAAGTAGTTAAACGTACATTAACAATAGCGTTCGCACCAATACGTTCAGCATCATCTTTCATTCTTTCCAATGCTTGCTCACGAGATTGTGCTTGTAATTTTGTGTATTCTGAAATTTCGCCGCCAATTATGTTTTTCAATCCAGCAAAAATATCTTGACCTACATTACGAGCTCTAACAGTGCTGCCCCTTGCAATACCTAATACTTCAATTATAGTTTTGTTTGGAATACTTGGTGTGTTTACAATTATCATTTTATTTATATTAACTTAAGTTTAATTATGAAACAGGGAGGGAATATAATTAATAAAAATTCTATTTTACATAACATAAATTATCGTTTTTTATTTAAATCAATTTTTAAGCCATGAATTACGAAGTTTTATTGAATAATCATCAGCATTAATATCTTCAACTATTCCAGTAACCTTTGCCTTAGGAGATCCTGTAATACCTGATAAAGTAATAATTTCATTGTTTCGTTCAATAGTTATAGTAAATTCCTTGTCATTATCCCACATAAAACTTGGAGCAAAAACTTCGTTTATTTGACTTGCATTTTCTTTTTTTATTTCAGGTAGCATTTTACCATCTAACCCTAAAAAAATGTCACCAACTTTAAGACCCATTTTTTCAATGCTTGAATTTAAACCATCTACAATATATCTAACTGTTCCACTCTCATCAGGATTTGGAATAAAAAAAGGATTTTTATTATCCTTGAAAAGAATACTTGGCAGTGGCACTTCTGTGTCACCCATAGTTAATCCAACTTTTGCAAAATAATCCATGTAATTTATTGGTGTATTGCCTTCTACATGATTTTTGAAAAAATCATTTACTTTAGGATATGTCATTTCAACAATTTCGTTAATTAACTCATCATCCTTAAAAGGTTTTTCTTTCCCGTATTTTTTTGCTAGATTTTGCATTACCCAAAGTATTCCCTTTTCTCCTTTACTTTCTTCTCGAATAATTATATCCAAACACATATTAATTAGTGCCCCTTTCTGATATACATTTCCATAATTTGTTTGATAGGGCTCATCAACGATTCCAGCACTCATCTCTGTAAATGACATTTTATCGTCATATCGTTGAGAAAAGTTTAATTTTTCAAGCATTCGATTATAGAAATTTTGCTCACCAATTAATCCTTGATTTATTTGAAAAAGATTTGCAAAATATTCAGTTGTGCCTTCGTACATCCACAAATGTTTTGACATCAATGGCGTATTGTATTCGAAATTGTGTATTTCTTCAGAATGGATGTTTAATGGAGTCAAAGTGTGAAAAAATTCATGAGAAACAACATCTACTAAACTTTGAGTAAGTTCTTGCTTTTGCATTTGATCTACAAAAACAACAGTTGTTGATGTATGGTGTTCTAAAGCTCCCATCATACCTCCAAAATATTGAAGATCATCCATCCCCATTAAATGAAGTAAAATATCATATGATGGAGTTTTATTAGCAGCACCAAGAAATTGTTTTTGCGCTATCATCATTTCTTCAATAGCAGGTTTATAAGTTTCTGCACTGTGAGTACCAGATGGAGAATAAATAGCTAAACCCACTTTTATATTGTCTAAATCAAAAGAAACTGCATTTGGAACACTATATAAAATGGGATTATCAATTATATGAAAGTATCTTTTTGCTGAAAAAACATCAATACTATCACTTTTTGATATAGCAGGAAGCGATGTAAAAGGTTTTAAGTTTTTTGGTGAGGTAATACTCAAATTATAAGAAGATTCTTTAAAACCTTCAAAATAACCAATCATGCTATGCAAATTTAAAAGAAAAGTTTCTTCTTCTTTAAAATTAGTACCTCCCATAGGATAAATATCTTTTCCCTCAGGTCCATCAAAAGTGTCGTTTGCATAATAGGTCACCCTATCTAATTTTTTTGCATCAAATATCTTCCAGGAATTTTCGTCAATTGCTTCTACTTTTAACGATTTACCTTTATCATCTAAAGCTTTTACATTTTCAATAAAACGACCAAAATTTGAATATTCATATGTACCTGGAACAATCTGAGGTATATAAAATATTATTTCTTCTTGAGTAATTTTTGGTGGATTGATTATTATTTTAACCTTGTCGTTTTCTACGTTAATTAGGTCAACACTGGCTTCGATAAAACTTTGTTTTTTTGAAGTATCATTTTTTAAGGTTGCACATCCAAAAAATAAAACAACTGCAGTTATATATATAAAATTTATATTTTTCATTCTTTTTTAAAATTTATAACAACGAAACTCCATTCAAATCTGTTGTTAATACGTTTGTCATATAATCAAAAAAAGGTCTAATATCTTTGAAAGCAAAAATTACTTTTTTTTGAAAATCAGACGAAATTACATCTTTATCGTTAAATTTTTTAATAAATAAAAATTGTTTTTTTCTAATTAAATTTATCTGGGGATGACTTTTATCAAATCCTCTAGGAGCTGTTTTTAATTCTTCCCCAACAAGATGGCCCCATTTTTTTTTAAATTTAGAAACATCTATTATGTCTATTAATTCTTGTGCATCAATTTCTAATTCTTTTCTAATTCTTAACAAGTCAGATGGCGAAGGATCCCAAAAGCCCGAGGCTATAAAACTATTATTTGGTGATATATGAATATAATATCCACCTCTTAATTCAGGTTTTTTTCTATGAAAAGCTATACCAAAATGTGTTTTGTAAGGTGTTTTATCTTTAGAAAAACGAACATCTCTATAAATACGAAATAATTTAACTTTTTCAATATCGTCAGCTGTGTCTAAACCTAACTTTATATTTTCTGCAAATTTTTTTACATCAAACTCGAGTTTTTTGAAACGTTCTTTCTGATGTTCAAACCAATTACGATTATTATTTTTTGTTAATTCTTTATAAAAAGTAAAAACATCAGGATCAATTTTATTCATAAAAACATTAATTAAATTATGTGTATTTATTAACTCTGAGAATAAACTAAATTAAACTTAATAAATTAATCTAATATAAATTTAAGAGCTAGATGAAGTAATTCTTTTTTCTCATTTATTTCTCGTTTCATTGGCAGCTGGGCAATACCAATTATTCTTCTTATCATTTCAGCACCACAATACTGACTCATAAGATCTCTATTAAATGAGTTTGGATAGTATTCAAAAATATAATCTATAGCTGTTTTATTTCCAGTTGTTAAAACTAAATGTGCAGCCATAACTCCTAAATCAAATTCTTTTGGGCCAATAAAACTAAATTCAGGATCAATAATAAATCTTTTTTCATTTGCATAGAGCCAACTACCTGGATAATAATCACCATGAATAAGAGTGTCTCCCTTTGACATATAATTATTCCCTAAATATTTTAGTTTTTTTATAAGTTTTTTATTTTGCTTAAATGGTTTTGCAAGGTCTTCTAAACCCTCTTGAACTTTATTTAATGAAAAACCATTATTTTCTAAAAATGGTAAAACAAAAATATGTTGATGATTCAATTTTCTTAATTCTTTGTTTTCAGGAAAGCCTTTATCAAAATTTTGAATATGTATATCAGACAAAGCAAGTATAAAATCCTTAATTACATTTTTTGATATATCACGGTTGTCATAAATAAATGTCATGTCCTCCCCTTTTCCTAAATCTTCCAATATTAAAATATAATCGTCCTGAATATAACCTTTCAATTTTGGTAAAAATGAATTCTTACTTACATGCTTATAGAAATTATACTCGACATTAATTCTTTCTAAAGGCGCTTGTATATTAGGATACTTTCTAACAAATGGACGTGACTGTTTTAATATGAAAGTATTTTTATTTGAAAACACCCTTAGCACAACATTCATATTACCTTCACCAGCAATTTCAATGTTTTCAACGTATTCATCCTCCTCCAAAAAAATATTTTTTTGTTTTAGATAACTAGTTAATTCATCATATGCAATATTTATATCAACAACCATATATTAAAATGGTAACTTAATTTAGTTTATTGTAATGTTCCCAAAAGTCTTTTTTCATCATTGATGAATCGATTGAAGTATAAACTTGAATATCACGCTGTAAATTGTCTTTGGGTGTTTTGAATATTTTTTTTGTTGCCCATTCAGGGTGAATTATTGCCTCTATTATTGACAAATCCCACATTATCCATTTTTTCTGATCAGGATCAATAGAAGTCCACCATCTTTTATAATTCTCCCAACGATTTGCAAGAAAATATCCAAGAGAATCTTTTTTGAAATTTCTGAAAGTATTGGCTTTATCAAATTGTAAATTTTGACATGTAGTTGCAGTCATCACATTAAAATTTAAATTTTTTGAATTTAAAAGAAAATTGGTCGCTAATTGATCATTTCGAGTGTTAAATTCGTTTTTATCATATATATTTAAATAAGGGTCATGCCAAAAGCCAATATAATAAACAATTAATTTAGATGCTATTTCGGGATTATATTTTAGAGCTGTGGCGACATTAGTACATGAACCTAAAATTACAACATGAAGTTTTTTTTCTTTAGGTATTGATAATGCTTGTTCAATAATGAATTTACTTGCATCAGATAAATTTGGATTAGCTATTTCTGAAATTGGTTTTGAATTACCTAAAAATAAGGGAATATCATATTTCGGTAATAAATTCAAAAGTTTCTGATTCATTAAATGACTTTCAAGAGCTGTATTTTTTGATGCATACGGAGATGTATGGAATTGAGAAGCTGTAATTCCTCTCAAATCAAATTTAGGTTCACCAATAGCCCTAACTAATGCAAATAAATCGTCTATTTCGTTAGCGGTGTCAGCATCAATAATAATTGGAATTTTATTTTCTTGATTTTGTGATATCCCTTTTAGAGTTGAAAAAATAATTAAAACAATAAATGGTATTAGTTTGAATTTCATATGCTATTTATGATTTTAAAAATCAAGATAACTAATGGATATAAGAAGATAATTATTGAAGTTATGAAGATTTATTTTTTTCTATTTAATAATATTCTTTCAATGTCATTAAGTTTAAATCCTTTTGCTTGAAGCAAAACCAACAAATGAAATAATAAGTCCGCACTTTCGTTTAAAAACTGCTCTGTATTATCATCTTTAGCTTCAATAATTGTTTCAACTGCTTCTTCTCCGACTTTTTGAGCAATTTTATTTATACCCTCATTAAATAATGAAGAAATATAGCTGCTACCTAGATTTGATGTTTTACGATTGGAAATTATATTTTCTAATTCTGAAAAAAATCCAAAATGACTATTATTTAACTCTCCCCAACATGTATCATTTCCCGTGTGACACGTTGGACCTATTGGTTCAACTTGAATTAATAATGCATCCTTATCACAATCTTCCTTCAGTGTAATAAGCTTCAAGTAATTTCCACTCTCCTCACCTTTTGTCCACAATCTTTTTTTTGATCTACTATAGAAGGTTACTTTTTTTGTTTTTTTTGTTATGTTGAGAGCTTCATCGTTCATATATCCGAGCATTAAAACTTTTTTTGTTGTATTATCTTGTATAATGGCGGGTATTAACTTGTCAAGTGATTTTGAAAAATTTAGTTTCATATTTGTTAGATTCTTACAGCAATATTCTGTCTTTTTAATTTATTTTTTAATGAAGGAATACTGATTTTACCAAAGTGAAAAACACTTGCCGCAAGAGCTGCATCTGCTTTTCCAACTGTAAATGTTTCTTTAAAATGTTCCTCAGTACCAGCTCCTCCCGATGCAATAATAGGAATATTCAGTTGATTTGATAATTTAGCTATAGCATCATTAGCAAATCCATTTTTAGTTCCATCATTATCCATTGAGGTAAATAGTATTTCTCCAGCTCCTCTGCTTTCTACTTCTTTTGCCCATTTGAAAAGGTCAATATCTGTTGAAACCTTGCCTCCTACTAAATGCACTTTCCATTTATTGTTAATTTTTTTTGCATCTATTGCTACCACTAGACACTGACTTCCATAATGGGTAGAGACTTCATTAATCAATTCAGGACGATAAACAGCAGAACTGTTTATTGAAACTTTATCTGCACCATTTTTTAAAAGAAGAGATACATCTTTTATTGATTTAATTCCTCCACCTACAGTAAATGGTATATCTAAGGAAGCAGCAACATCTAGAACGAGTTTATACAATGTTTTTCTTTTTTGTTCGGTTGCAGATATATCCAAAAAGACTAATTCGTCTGCTTTTTCATTAGCATATTTCTCAGCAAGTTCTACAGGATCTCCTGCATCACGGAGATTTTTAAAATTTACTCCTTTAACTGTGCGTCCATCTTTTATATCTAAGCATGGAATAATTCTTTTGGTTAACATATTAATTGTTTTTTTGATTTAGATCTTGATCTTTATAAAATTCCAAATCTGTCTTTGTAAGAAATTTAACCCAAAATGCAATTTGACCCACATGATAAGAAAAATGTTCTACGGCATGTAATAATACGCCAATACCAGAAAGCTTATACCCTTGTACTTCACGTACTTTTAGATAATTTGAAGACTCTGCTGAATCAATAACATTTAAAGAGCTAATAATTGTAGCGTCTAACTTTTTTAATAATTCTTTTTTATTATATTTTTTATTTATCTCAAACTCCTTATCGCGGTCTCTATAATCTATATTCTCTCCCAAAGAAGATATGATATACTGGGTCATGTTACCATTTATATGTAAAATTTGGTTTCCCAATGAAATACCATTTGAAATAGGTAACTTCCAAATATGCTCCTCTATAGTCTTTTCAAATGTTAAATGAACCATTCTTTGACCTTCTTTTATTCGAAATACTGCGTTTTTTTTGAATTCATAAATGAAATCACTCATCACTTTTGTTTTAAAATAAAATTTTCTAATTGTTTTAAACTAATTTTATTTTCATATATGGCTTTCCCTATTATAATTCCATAACAACCCATATCATCAAGTTTTAGTATGTCATCATATTCTGAAACTCCTCCTGATGCTACAAGATTTATATTGTAAGCATCAATAATTTTACTATATAATTTAAATGAGGGTCCTTCCAACATACCATCCTTACTTATATCTGTGCAAGTTACCGTCTCTATACCTTTGTTTTTATAAAAATTTATAAAATCAAAGATTGTTTGATTTGATGTATTAATCCAACCATCAGTTGCAACGTACTTACCTCTAACATCAGCACCTAATATAATTTTTTCAGACCCATAATTTAAGATCCAATCACAAAATATCTCTGGTTGTTTTACAGCAACACTTCCACATGTAACTTGATTTGCACCAGAATTAAAAGCTAAGTTTACGTCATTTTCAGTTTTGATACCACCACCGAAGTCAATTTTTAAATTCGTTTTAGAAGCTATAATCTCTAAAATACTATAGTTTATAATATGATTTGATTTAGCTCCATCTAAATCTACTAAATGTAAAAACTCAATACCATGGTCTTCGTAAGTTTTTGCAACTTCTAATGGATTTTGATTGTATGTAATCTGTGAATTATAATTTCCTTTTGAAAGACGAACGCATTTCCCATCTATAATATCTATTGCTGGAATTATTTTCATATTGTTAAAAAATTTTCTAAAATTTTAATTCCAGGTTTGCTGCTTTTTTCAGGATGGAATTGTACACCATAAAAGTTGTTTTTTTGTATTGCTACACTAAAAAACCCATTGTAATTGCTTTCAGCAATTGTTTCAGGTATTATTGGAACGTAAAAAGAATGTACTAAATACATAAATTCATTATCAATAACATTATTAAAAAGTTGTGATTTTAAATTTGAAATATTATTCCATCCCATATGTGGTACTTTAACCTTATTTGATATTTTTTTTACATCTGTTGAAATTATGTCTAAGCAGTCTATGTTTCCTTCTTCAGTTGATCGACATAAAAGTTGCATTCCAAGGCAAATACCTAAAACAGGTTGTTTTAAATTTGGTATTATTTTATCTAATCCTTTTTTTTTAAGATTTTGCATAGCATTTAAGGCAGCACCTTGTCCTGGGAAAATAATTTTTTCAGCACTTTGAATCTCCTCAATATTAGATGTAAGTGAGCTATTTACACCAAGTCGGTCTAATGCAAATTGTAGACTTCGAGTATTTCCAGCGTTATAATCAACGATTGCTACCATACTAATTACAAGCTCCCTTTGGTTGTTGGTAATATCATTTTATTTGGATCACGCTTAATAGCAAACTTTATTGCTTTGGCAAAAGCCTTAAAAATAGCTTCAATTTTATGATGCTCATTACTCCCTTCGGCTTTAATATTTATGTTTGCTTTAGCTCCATCACTAAATGATTTAAAGAAATGCATAAACATTTCTGTTGGCATTTTTCCAATCATTTCACGTTTGAAATCTGCTTCCCAGACTAACCAATTCCTCCCTCCAAAATCAATTGATACTTTTGCTAGGCAATCATCCATTGGTAGTGAAAAACCGTATCTTTCTATTCCTATTTTTTCTCCTAATGCTGAATAGAATGCCTCACCTAGGATAATGGCTGTGTCTTCAATAGTGTGGTGCTCGTCAACCTCTAAATCTCCATGAACCGACAACTTAATATCCATATTACCATGACGAGCAATTTGATTTAACATATGATCAAAAAATGCTATGCCTGTATTTATATCACTTTCACCATTACCGTCTAAATTTAGAACTAAATTTATCTTAGTTTCATTAGTTACCCTTTTTTTTGTAACTACACGTTGTTTTAATTTTAGAAAAGAATAAATATCATTCCATTTTGTAGTTTTTAATGATATCGAATTATTTAAATTTTCACTTATTTCCATTTCAACTAATTTATCATCATTAGAAATAAAAATTCCTTTAGCACCAAGGTTTAACGCGAGTTCCATGTCTGTTAATCGATCCCCTATGACATATGAATTCGCCAAGTCATAGTTTTTATTATTAATGTATTTTTTTAATAGTCCTATTCCAGGTTTTCTTGTTGGAGCATTATCACTAGGAAGGCTTTTGTCAATATATATATCATCAAAAATAATTTCTTCATTTTCAAAGCACTTCAGCAGAAATCTATGTGTTGGCCAAAATGTATTTTCAGGAAAACTTGGAGTACCTAAACCGTCTTGGTTAGTTACCATTACCAATTCAAAATCTAATTCTCTTGATATTTTTCCTAAAGATTTAAAAACTCCAGGATAAAAAATTAACTTGTCAAATGAATCTAGTTGATAATTTTCTGGCTCTAATGCCAGAGTTCCGTCTCTGTCTATAAAAAGTATTTTTTTCATAAGTTTTCCATTTTTCTCATTACAAAAAGTAGTTTTTCATTTTCATCTTTTAGACCTACGGTTATTCGCAATGTGTTTTCACAAAAAATATTTTTAGATGAATTCCTTACAACGATGCCATAATCTAATAATTGCTTATAACGCTTTAAACTATTATCAACACGAATCAGAATGAAATTTGCATCTGAAGGGAAAACTGATTCAACGAATTTAATTTTACGAAGTGAAATTTCTAATTTTTTACGCTCTTTTAATATAATTTTTACCTGATTCTTAACTAGAACTTGTTCATTAATTCTCTTCAATGCAGCATTTATAGTTAAAGAATTCAAATTATATGGAGCTTTAAACTTATTTAGGTAATTGATAAGGTCTGAATTTGCAAATGCCATGCCTAGTCTTGCTCCTGCCATACCTTGTGCTTTTGAAAATGTTTGACATACAGCTAAATTGGGGTAATATTCTAAAAGTTTTGTGAATGATTCATGATTTGAAAATTCTATATATGCTTCATCGATCACAACTATTCCATTGAATGACTTAATAATTTTTTTTATTTCAATTGGATCAAAATTGTTTGCTGTTGGATTATTTGGGGTTGGAATAAATATTAATTTGGTATTTTCTTTAGCTGAATCTATTATTGCTTTTGTATTTAATTTAAAATCTGGCTTCAAAGGAACTTCAATAATACCAATACCTAATATTTGAGCTGAAACTTTGTACATGCCAAATGTAGGGGGAACTATCATTATCTCATCCCTACCTGGTTCACAACAAGCCATTATAATTTGTGTTATAAATTCGTCACTCCCATTACTTAAATACAATTGGTTCGGATTAACATTTTTCCATTTAGATATTTTTTGTTTCAATTCTCCTTGTAAGGGATCAGGATATCTGTTCGTAGAGGATTGAAAAGGATTTTCATTTGCATCTATTAAAATCATATCACGTCCCTCGCTTAAATATTCTTCACGAGCAGATTTATACGGGTTTAGTTTTAATAAACTTGCTCTAAAAAATTTAGAAATATCAGTTTTCATCTCTTATTTTTTTTAATCGAACACTTATTGCATTTTTATGAGCAATTAAACCCTCTGCTTCAGCCATTAATTCCACACTTTCACCTAAATTTTTTATTCCCGTTTTGGAAATTTTTTGAAAAGTTATTGTTTTACAAAAACTATCTAAATTTACACCACTGAATTGTTTAGCAAAGCCATTTGTTGGAAGGGTGTGATTTGTTCCGGAAGCATAATCTCCTGCACTCTCTGGGGTGTAATTACCGATAAATACAGATCCTGCATTTCTAACCCTGTTAAGATAGTATGATTCATTTTTTACACAAATAATATAATGTTCCGGGCTGTAATCATTGATAAAGCTCGTGGCAGTTTCATCATTTTTAAAGACAATCATTTTGGAATTAGCTAATGCTTTTTCAGCTATTTTTTTTCTTGGTAAATTTTCCAATTGTTTGGCAATAGATTTGTTCACTTTTTCGATAATACTTTCTTTAGTAGTTACTAAAATTACTTGACTATCTGATCCATGTTCCGCTTGAGACAAAAGATCTGATGCTATAAAATCAGGGTCAGCTGTTTCATCAGCAGCTATAAGTAATTCACTTGGGCCAGCTGGTAAATCTATTGCTACATTGAATTTAGTTGCTAGTTGCTTTGCTGCAGTTACATATTGATTCCCAGGGCCAAATATTTTAAAAACTTTTGGAATTTTTTGGGTTCCAAATGTCATGCCGGCAATAGCTTGTATTCCACCCACTTTGAAAATTTTACTTATTCCACAAAGTTTTGCTGTATACAAAATTTCAGCCGGTAGACTTCCTTTTTTATTTGGAGGTGAGCATATTATTATTTCTTTACATCCAGCTATTCTAGCAGGAATTGCTAACATTAAAATAGATGAGAATAAAGGGGCTGAACCTCCCGGTATATATAACCCTACCTTATCGATTCCATATTTTTTTTGCCAACACATTACACCCTTAGTTGTCTCAACCTTAATAGTTTTTGTTTTCTGAGATTTATGAAATATTTCTATATTTTTCTTAGCCTGCTTAATAGCTTTTTTTAGTTTTTTAGGTACTGATTTGTTAGCTTGTGATATTTCATTTTCCGTTACATTTAAGTTTTCAATTTGAATTTGATCAAATCTTTTAGTGTAATCAAAAATTGCTTTGTCACCTACTTTTTGAATTTCGTCAAAAACTTCCGAAACTAAGGCTAGTAAATTTTCATAGTTTACAGATGGGCGTTTAATTATTTCATCCCAACTTTCAGCTTTTGGATTTAATATTTTTCTCATTTAAAGAACCATTTTTTCTATTGGACAAACTAAAATGTCTTCTGCTCCATTTTCTTTAAGTTGATTAATTACTTCCCAAAAATCTTCTGAATTAATAACAGAATGCATTGAACTCCACCCTTTTTGAGCTAAGGGTAGTACTGTAGGGCTTTTCAATACAGGTAAAATTGAACTTATTGCATTAATTTTTTCATTAGGTGCATTAAGTAAAATATATCTTGACTTTTTTGCTCGAAGTACTGATTTTAACCTAAAAAGTAACTTATTTACTATTTCAATTTGATCATTTGTTAATTCATTTGATTTAACTAATACAGCTTGTGATTTTGCAATTAACAAAACCTCTTTTAAATTATTTTTAAACAAGGTACTGCCACTAGAAACAATATCACATATTGCATCTGCTAATCCAATATTTGGGGCTATTTCAACAGAACCATTAATGACATGTATTTCAGCATTTATATTATTTTCCTTTAAAAATGTTTTAACTGTATTTGGATAGGATGTTGCAATTCTCTTACCATTAAGATCACTTATACTTTTAAACTCAACTTCTTTAGGAAAAGCAATTGAAACTCTACATTTTGAAAAACCTAATTTCTCAATTATCTCTAAGTCAGATCCTTTTTCTTCCAATAAGTTTTCTCCAACAATAGCTAAATCAACCACACCATCCCTTAAATATTGAGGAATGTCACCATTCCTTAAAAAAAACACCTCAACAGGAAAGTTTGTAGCAGATGTTTTAAGCTGATCTTTTCCATTTTCAATATTAATACCACAATCTTTTAATAGAGTTAAAGAATCGTTATTAAGTCTCCCTGATTTTTGTATAGCTAGTCTAATCATAATTTTAAATTAAAAAACCCGTTTGATCACTCAAACGGGTTTTGTGTAAGAACATAATACATCTACCTAAATCACGTTTGAGTAATTTAAATTTTGATGATTATGATGTTTTTTTTGTTTCATAAAGTGCAAATATATTTAAAATATTTGATTAACAAACTTATTGGTTCCCAAGAATAATTGGTAGCCCTCCGTCCCCACTTCCTATAACAATTACTTTTGAGTTTGGAGATTCAGATAGCTTGATAGTAGCTTCAATTCCTTTTTCTTGAAGTATTTTGTCGGTTAATGATGCACTTAAAATGCGGTTTGCAGTAGCTTTACCCTCTGCATCTATACGTTGGCGTTCAGCTTCTTGTTTTGCTTTTTCCAATCTAAACTCATATTCTAAAGCTTCTTGTTCTTGACGTAGTTTACGTTCAATAGCTTCCTTAATTGCCATTGGTAGGGTAACGTCTCTTACAAGTACTGCATTTACTTGTATATGTTGGGATTCCACATTTTTTACAGTTTCCTCAAATATTTCATTTTGAATTGCATCTCTTTTTGTAGAATATAATTGTTCAGGAGTGTATCTTCCAACAACTGATCTTGCAACAGCACGAATTTGAGGTATTAAAACAATATTCACATAATTCTCTCCTTTTGTCTTGTGTAATAATCCTAATTCATTGTATTTAGGCTGATATAAAACTGAAACGTCTAATGATATTTCAAGTCCATTTGATGAGAGTACTTGCATATTCCCCTCAAAAAATTCTTGTTGCTTTACGTTATAAATAAACACCTTATTCCATGGTGCTATAATATGAAATCCTTCTCCCAATGGAGCGTCATCAGTAACAACACCCCCACCAAAAGTTTTAAATAAAACACCTGCCTCTCCATATCCAATATTAATTGAAGATTTTGAAACGAATATTAATATTACAATAGATAGTAACACTACTGGTAATCCAATTTTAGGTAATTTCTGCATAATTTTTATTTTAAGTTAACATCCCTCCGTCTACATTTAGTACTTGTCCAGTTATATAATTTGATAAATCTGATGCCAAAAATACGCAAGTATTTGCAACATCTTCCGGTAATCCACCTCTTTTTAGAGGAATTCCATCTCTCCAACCCTGAACAACATCCTCAGGTAACTTTGACGTCATTTCAGTTTCAATAAATCCTGGTGCAATTACATTAGAGCGTATATTACGAGATCCTAACTCCAAAGCAATGGACTTAGAAAAACCAATTATAGCAGCTTTTGAAGCAGCATAATTTGATTGTCCAGCATTTCCTTTCACACCAACAACAGAACTCATATGAATTATTGAGCCACTTCTTTGTTTTAAAAGAGTTCGTTGAACTGCTTTAGTCATATTGAATACCGAATTAAGATTTGTTTTTATAACATGGTTAAAATCATCCTCACCCATTCTCATAAGGAGGTTATCTTTAGTTACTCCTGCATTATTTACTAAAATATCAATATTTCCAAAATCATCAATTACTTTTTCAACAAGGTTTTGTGCTGATTGAAAATCAGATGCATCACTCTGATAACATTTAATTTTGACTTTTGAACTGAATTCTTTTAGTAGATCTTCGGCAGCTTCTTTATTACGGCTATATGTAAACGCTACTGAGCAGCCTTGATCTATAAACGACCTTACTATACCTTTACCTATACCCCTACTAGCTCCAGTTATAATTGCTATTTTATTATCTAATAATTTCATTTTTTTTTAGTTAGAGAGTACTTCAGCAACTTTTTTTCCAATTTGTGCTGGTGAATCTACTACATGAATCCCACACTCTTTCATTATTCTTTTTTTCGCTTCAGCTGTATCGTCGCTTCCTCCAACAATTGCCCCAGCATGGCCCATTGTTCTTCCTTTTGGTGCTGTCTCACCAGCAATAAACCCAATAACTGGTTTCTTGTTTCCTTTTTCTCTAATCCATCTTGCAGCATCAGCCTCTAATTGCCCACCAATTTCACCAATCATTACTATACAATCTGTTTCCTCATCATTCATAAATAACTCAATAGCATCTTTTGTAGTTGTTCCAATTATTGGGTCACCACCAATACCTATTGCCGTTGAAATTCCTAATCCCATAGCAACTACTTGATCTGAAGCTTCATAAGTTAGTGTTCCTGATTTAGATACAATTCCTACTCTACCTTTTTTAAAAACAAAACCAGGCATAATTCCAACTTTCGCCTCTTCTGGAGTGATAACTCCAGGACAGTTCGGTCCTACAAGAGTGACTCCTTTTTGATTTACATATTGGTATGCTTTCGTCATATCATTTACTGGAATTCCCTCTGTTATAGCAATTATAACCTTAATACCAGCTTCTGCAGCTTCCATTATAGCATCAGCTGCAAATGCAGGTGGAACAAAAATTATAGAAGTATCCGCGCCAACATTTATTACTGCATCTTTAACTGTATTAAATACAGGCTTATCAAGATGTATTTGTCCTCCTTTACCTGGCGTTACACCACCCACTATATTAGTTCCATATTCAATCATTTGGGTTGAATGAAAAGTGCCTTCACCTCCAGTAAAACCTTGAACTATAATTTTTGATTCCTTATTTACAAGTACACTCATTTTGTTTAAATTTTAATTTGGAATTATTCTTTTATTCTCTCAATATAATTTCCTTTATCAGTATCAACTTTAATTTTATCTCCTTCATTGATGAATAGTGGAACGTTAATTTTAGCTCCTGTCTCAACAGTTGCAGGTTTTGTTGCATTTGTCGCAGTATTACCTTTCACTCCTGGCTCTGTGTGAGTTATTTCCAAAATTACACTTGCAGGCATATCAGCTGACAAGGGCATACCGTCTTCTGTATTTATTGATATAGAAACTAGCTCTCCTTCTTTCATTAGTTCAGGTGAGTCAAGAATAGCTTTATCAATACTAATTTGATTGTAATCATCATTGTTCATAAAATGATATTGATCTCCTTCTCTATATAAGTATTGGTATTTGTGAGTTTCAACTCGAATCGCATCTATTTTATGACCAGCAGAAAATGTATTATCAATTACTTTACCTGTTGTTACACTTTTAAGCTTCGTCCTTACAAAAGCTGGACCTTTACCAGGTTTTACATGTAAAAATTCTATAATTTTAAAAATATCGCTGTTATACTTTATACACAAACCTTTTCTTATATCTGATGTTGTCGCCATAAAATTCAAAAATAAATTTTTTAGTTGTATCCTTTTAGTATTCCTCGTTCAGATTTCTTTATAAATTCAATTATTTTTTGTTTCTCATTAATTTTTTCAAATTTATTTTCCAAAATATCAATTGCCTGAGTAACATTCATTTTATTCTGAAAAATAATTTTATAAATAGATTGTAAATTTTTAATAAGATTTTCTGAAAAACCATTTCTCCTGAGACCTACATTATTGATACCTAAATAGCATAGAGGATTTCTCCCAGCTTTGATATATGGGGGTATGTCTTTTCGTATTTGAGAACCTCCAGCAATAAATGCATAATCGCCAATAATGGAAAACTGATTTATAGCAGTAAGCCCAGAAATAACAACATTTTCACCAATAATTACATGCCCTGCTAAAGTTGTGTTATTTGATAAGACCGTATTATTTCCAATGGAACAGTCATGTGCTACATGAGAATATGCTAGAATATTACAATTATTGCCTATTGTTGTAATTCCAAACTCTGCAGTGCCTCTATTTATTGTAACATACTCTCTTATTGTTGTATTATCTCCGATTACAACATATGATTCCTCACCTTTAAATTTTAAATCTTGAGTAATTGCAGAAATTACAGCGCCTGGAAAAATTTTACAGTTTTTTCCTATTCTAGCTCCTTCCATAATTGTTACGTTAGAACCTATCCATGTATCATCCCCTATTTCAACATTTTTATGAATAGTAGTAAAAGGGTCAATATGAACATTGTCCCCTATTTTTGCTTCAGGATGGATTGCAGTAAAATTTTGTATGGTTAACATTTACTTATTTTCTTTTAGAAATTTGAGCCATTAATTCTCCTTCACTTACAATTTGGCCGTTAACAAATCCATAACCTTTCATGTTACAAATTCCACGACGTATCGGAGTCAATAGCTCTAATTTAAATATTAAAGTATCACCTGGATAAACAGGACGTTTAAATTTCACATTATCTATTTTCATAAAAAAAGTTAGGTAGTTTTCCGGGTCTGGAACTGTACTTAAAACTAAAACACCTCCTGCTTGTGCCATAGATTCTATTTGTAATACACCAGGCATAACTGGTGCACCAGGAAAATGTCCCTGAAAAAAAGATTCATTCATGGTTACGTTTTTTAAACCTACGACATGTTTTTCAGAAAGTTCAAGTATTTTGTCTACCAATAAAAATGGGGGTCTATGTGGCAGCATAGCCATTATTTGGTTTATATCCATAATAGGCGGCTTAGTTAAGTCAATAGAAGGATAATTTGATTTTTTTCTCTCTTTTATTAGACCTAAAATTTCTTTTGCAAAATTCACATTTATCTTATGTCCAGGTTTATTGGCAATTATTTTACCCTGTATTGGCATTCCAATTAATGAAATGTCACCTATAAAATCTAGTAATTTATGTCTTGCAGCCTCATTTGAATTGTTTAGCACTACATTATTAACAATTCCATTTTCATTAATAATAAGCTTTTCTTGATTAAATAAATTTTTAAGCTTATCTATACTAGTGTTATCAATTAGCTTATCAACATAAACAACAGAGTTATCTAAATTGCCTCCTTGAATTAAATTTTGATTTAATAGTGTTTCTAATTCACTTAATAAACTAAAAGTTCTTGATGAAGCAATTTCAGATGAAAAATCTTCAAAATCTTTCAATATTACATTTTGTGATCCTAATGCTTTAGTTTCATAATCAATTAATGTTGTAATCGAAAGTTTTTGATTTGGAACAAAAATAATTTCTGAACCACTCTCATCATCCCGAATAGTTATATTTTTTTCTATAACAAATACATCTTGAAAAATTTTTTGTTCTTTTAAACCTACCTTATTTATTGCATCAACGAACTTTTTTGAAGACCCATCCATTATTGGAATTTCTTCACCATGAACTTCAATAATACAATTGTTTATTCCACACCCTGTAATAGATGCTAAAATATGTTCAGTTGTTTTTATAAAGGCATTTTCTTTTCCAAGTGTTGTTCCCCTATCAGTATTAACAACATAGGAAGCCAATGCGGGAATTTCTACATTTGGTTTTAAGTCTATCCTTCTAAAAATAATCCCTGTATCTTCATCGGCTGGTAATAATTTTATTTTTGTTTTTAACCCTGTATGTAAACCAATTCCTTCAAAACTAATTTCTTTTGATAATGTTTTTTGAAGATGCTTTTTTGCAATCATAAGATTATAATTTTTCTAACTTTATAATTCTTTTATATAAGTCTGGAAGTTTTTTAAATAAGGAAAAGGACCTATAATAAGAATTAAAATCTAAAGATGGTGTACCTTGTATTACACTTCCAGTTTTAATATTTCTTGTAACTCCTGTTTGGCCTTGAATTTGAATATCATCTCCTAAGATTAAGTGTCCTCCTATTCCTACTTGACCACCAATTTTACAACGAGAACCTATCTTAGTGGAACCAGCAATACCCGTCTGAGCAGCAATCATGGTATATTCTCCAATTTCTACATTATGTGCAATTTGAACTAGATTATCCAATTTCACTCCATATCCTATTTTTGTTGAACCTAGAGTTGCTCTATCAATAGTTGTATTAGCACCAATTTCGACATTGTCACATACTATAACATTGCCTAAATGTGGTATTTTATTATTTTTTCCACTCTTATTTTTAGTAAAACCAAATCCATCTGAACCTATAACTGCACCACTGTGGATAACACAATTTTTCCCTATCTCTGTTTTACTTAAAATACTAACATTTGTAAAAACAAATGATTTTTCTTTGATAATTACATTATCACCTATTGAACAGTTAGAACTTAAATGGATATCATTTTCAATAATTGTGTTATCATCAATAATTACATTTGGTCCAACATAAACATTTTTTCCAATAGTAACATTTTTTCCTAATATAGCACTAGGATGAATACCACTTATACCTATTTTTTTTTCATTAGAAATCTCGGTTAATAATTTTGAGAAATCATTGTAGGGGTTTTTAACCCTGATTAATGTAGTATTTAGTGTTTCATTAATCTTAAGGTCATTTGGGACTAATATAGCGCTAGCGTTTGTGTTTTTTAAAAATGGAATATATTTTGGATTACTTAAAAAAGAAAGAGAGCCCTCAGAGGCATCTTCAATTTTTGATAAAGTAGTCAAAATGACATTAGAGTCCCCCTCTACACTGCCATTAAATTTATGAGCGATTTCTAACGCTGTTGAATTCATGGAGTAAAAATAGTGATTTATAAAGAAAGGTTATTCTTTTGGATAACATAAATAATGTTGGAAAATAGGCTTTGAAAAATGATCAAAATCAAGGTAATCGATAGTATTAGATAACGGAATAATTTCTCCAGTTTTAGTTTTGATTAATATTTGTGAATGCTCAGTTTTATACATCTGATTGGAAATGTTACCAGTGTACACAAAAAAATTTAAATCCAAATTTGGATATTTATTATAAAAATCTTTTTTTATTGTTGAAACATCTTTATCACTAAATGGAATTTCCTGTACTTGTATTTTGGGTAGCTTTCTATCAATAATCTGATTGCAGAGTTTTCTTAAAACATTATCAGAACTTTTCCTCATTATTTTTATTAAATAGAAAATATCTAAATCTTCTAATTTCAAGTATTTATTTAATAAAACTTTATTAAAATTTTCATTTACATTATCATACATTAGTAATTCTAATGGGTGATTAGTGTCTATTTTTTGTTTTTTACTATTTATCAACTCTCTATAACGTTCCAAAATCTTTACTAATAATAATTCCGCAACTAAACTAGTTTTGTGTAAATACACCTGCCAATACATTAAACGTCTTGCAAGAAGAAACTTTTCTATGGAATGTATACTCTTATATTCAAAAACAAGATTTTCATTTTTAACATCCATCATTGTTATAATTCTTTCAGAATTTATGTTCCCTTCAGTGACGCCAGTATAAAAACTATCTCGTTTTAAGAAGTCTAAACGATCTACGTCTATTTGTCCTGAAATTAGCTGATACATGAATTTTCTGTGATATTCATTTTTAATTATTTTTAGGGCTAAAGCCAGTTTTTTTTCAAAAATATCATTAAGCTTTTCAATAATTTTTAATGAAATATATTCATGATCTACCCCTTTAAGTATAATATTTTCAGTTGCATGTGAAAATGGACCATGGCCAATATCATGTAACAAAATGGCAATTTGCAATGCTTCACTTTCGTGATTAGATATTTTAATATTTTTTCTTTTTAATACATTAATTACTTTTTGCATAACATGCATTGCTCCTATAGCGTGTTCAAATCTAGTGTGATGAGCACCAGGATAAACAAGTACTGATAAACCCATCTGTGAAATACGTCTTAAACGTTGAAAATAGGGATGGTTAATAAGTTGTAAAATCAAATCACTTTCTATTGTAATAAATCCATAAATTGGATCATTAAAAATGGTGTTTTTTTTGAGCACTTTTTTTGAATTTTATCAAATATAATATAATGAATCGGTTCAAAATTTTATGGGTAGACGATGAAATTGATTTGCTAAAATCTCATTCCCTTTTTTTAGAGGAGCGTGGGTATCAAACAACTCCTTGTTCGAATGGTCAAGACGCAATAGAAATTATTAAATCTAATAATTTTGATGTAATTCTATTAGATGAAAATATGCCTGGTTTAAATGGATTAGAAACATTACAGGAGATAAAAAATTACAAACCCTTAATCCCAATTGTAATGATTACTAAAAATGAAGAAGAGCAAATCATGGAAGAGGCAATAGGGTCAAAAATAACTGATTATTTAATTAAGCCTGTCAATCCAAATCAAATATTACTTTCTCTGAAAAAAATACTAAAAAATAGAGATTTGATTGCTGAAAAAACCTCTAGAGATTATCAAAAGGAATTTGGGAAATTAGCAGAAAAATGTAATAATTTAAAAACACACCAGGATTGGACAAAATATTATGAAAAATTGATTTATTGGGAGCTTGAACTTGAAGCATTAGAGGATTCAAGTATGTTGGAAATACTTGAATCTCAAAAACTTGAAGTAAATCATCTTTTTGCCAAATTTATTGAAAAAAACTATGAAAATTGGATAAATAATACTGGTGAGGGACCTCTATTGTCACATCAAATATTTAAACACAAGGTACTGCCTAAAATCAAGCAACATCAACCCACACTTCTTCTTATGATAGACAATTTAAGGCTTGATCAGTGGAAAATCATAAAAGAAGATATCAATAGATACTTTACAATCGAAAACGAATCTGTTTATTTCAGTATTTTACCAACTGCTACTCAGTATGCAAGAAATTCATTTTTTGCCGGTCTAACTCCCCTAGAAATTAAGAAACAATTTCCAAATTGGTGGAAATTTGATCATGAAGAAGGAGGTAAAAATATTTATGAAAAAGAGCTGCTAAAAGAACAGTGTAAACGACTAAGAATAAGCCGTGAAATTAGTTATCATAAAATTACAAAGCTTAATGAAAGTGATAATTTTATAAAAAGTCTCAATAACGAAAAAAGTAATGGGCTTACTGCTGTTGTTTATAATTTTATTGACATGATTTCGCATGCTAAAACTGAAATGGAAATGATAAAAGAATTAGCTCCAAATAATAAAGCGTACAGGTCATTAACATTAAGTTGGTTTAAAAATAGTTCTTTAATAAAACTAATTAAGAAAGCATCTGAAATAGGTTTTCAACTAATTTTAACAACAGATCATGGGACAATAAATGTTGATAAACCGAGCCCTGTCATAGGTGATAAAGACTCTAGTTTAAATCTCAGATACAAAACAGGGAAAAGTCTAACTTATGAAAATAAAGATGTCATTATCTCGCCAAAAGCAGAAGAATACAGCCTACCAGCTGTATCATTAAATAGTAGATATATTTTTGCAAGAAATACAAATTATTTTGTGTATAAAAATAATTTTAACCATTATGCAAATTTTTTCAAGAATACCTTTCAACATGGCGGAGTCTCACTTGAAGAAATGATTGTTCCAATTATAGTTTTAAGTCCTCGCTAATTTATTTCTATGAAATCTTTATTTAATCTGTCCGAGTTAGATTCAGTAGCTAAAAATTTGATTTATAGCTTATCAACTAAAATCATTAGAATTGATGGGATTATGGGATCAGGAAAAACAACATTAATTTCTAGTGCATGTAAACATTTAAATATTCAAGACGAAATATCAAGCCCAACATTTTCTATAGTAAACACATATTCCTCTCCTAAAGGACCAGTTTATCACTTTGATTTTTATCGTCTTAAAAACTCAAACGAAGTTTATGACTTTGGTTTAGAAGATTATTTAGATTCTGGTCATTTTTGTTTTTTAGAATGGGCTGAAAAAATAACTCCTCACCTTCCTGAAGACTATGATCATTTTAATTTAGAAGTTATAAGTAATGATTTAAGAAAGTTAACTAAGAATTAATTTGAAAATGAATTTATTATATCGTTTAGGATATTATTTTATAGGTTTTTCAGTTGGCCTTATATTTTTGACGTTTATTTTTAGTGGCAAGAAAACTAGTTGTAATTACAGTCCTTCAGCTAGAGTTAAAAGAAACTTAGAAAAAAAAGAAATATTTATTTCTCAAGAATTGAGGAATAAATATCCATTTTTAGATGAAAGTCTTATTAAAAATTATATAAGAAATGGAAAAATTGATTTTTCAAGAAGTAACGTTAAACTTGATTCTTGTAAAACTTATTTTTTTAATCTAAGTAAAAAAAATATATTAAATTTTGAAGTTATTAATTGTTCAAAAATAATAGAACTGAAAAATATTACACCGAATTAATTTTTCGTCTTCTAATTTCTTTTTTAATAAGATTTAGCTCCCTTGGTGTCTGACCACTAACTGATGTATTTTCTTCTGCTCTTCTTATCAAATAGGGAATTACTTCTTTAACAGGTCCAAAAGGCACATACTTTACAACTTGGTAACCTTCTAATGCTAAATTGAATGAAATATGATCAGCCATTCCATAAAGTTGAGAAAACCAAATGAACGGATGATTATTTTTATATTTATACTTATTCATTAGCTTTGTCGCTTTGATAATGCTTTCTTCATTATGTGATCCAATAAAAAGATTACATATGTGAACCTTATCTATTATATGCTCAAGTGCTTTATCAAAATTTAAGTCTGTTGCTTTTTTATTTTTACAAATAGGCGATGATATTCCCAGATTTTTGGCTCTTATATTTTCTTTTTCCATATAGGCTCCTCTTACAAGTTTCACTCCAATTAAAAATTTTTTTTCTTCTGCTTTATCAATTATTTTTTTTAAATATGCCAGCCTATCTATTCGATACATTTGAATTGTTGTAAATACGTATGCTTTGTTTGTGTTAAATTTAGCCATCATTGATTCTGCAATATCGTCAATTGCAGACTGGATCCATGATTCTTCAGCATCAATAAAAATTTTAACATTTAAACTCCTAGCAGTTTTACAACAAACCTCTATTCTTTTTAGAACTCGTCTCCAAATATTCTTTTCTTCATAGTTTAAACCGATTCCAGCACTTACTTTTTCAAATAAATCAATAGGCCCTAAACTTGTTGCTTTAAAAACAGTAAATTGCAGAGCTGATTTTCCACTAGAAAATTTGAGAGTATCTAAAATTTTAGTCAATGATTCATCCATACCAACTTCAGATTTTTGACTCTCCGATGCATAGTGCATGTATGATTTAACATTGTAAGAAGCTAAGCGATCAACTTCATCTATTGAGTCTTTTTCGGAAATTCCAGAACAAAACTGCTTAAATACAGTGTATTTGAACAAGAAACTAATTGGTAATTTAAATTTTATGGCTAGTATTGCAAATTTCGTTAAAAATGCTACCAATCTTTGATTAGAAATCAATTTAAATAAATAAAGAGCCCTGAATAATTCCCTATTTGATTTAAGCTTATAGGCATGTTCAGTATTTTCAAAATTCATAAATTAAATAAAAACAAAAGTTTTATATTTTTATAATAAAAGTGAGATTAGTTTCAAATCTTATTATTCAATAGAGGAACAAATTTAAATTTCCCGAAAGTCTCTTTATTAAATGTTTTTATTGAAGTTCTAGTAAAACATGTCATCTCTTGTTCATTTATTCCTACAGGTATAACTAATTTACCTCCTACTTTTAACTGTTTTAATAATTCTTTTGGAACTTCGGGTGCTCCTGCTGTAACCAAAATTTTTTCAAATGGAGCATTTTCAGGTAGTCCATTGTATCCATCTCCAAAAATAATTTTCTTTGGCCTTAAATTTAAATCTTTTAAAAGTCTTTGTGTTTTTTTAAATAACTTGTGCTGTCTTTCAATTGTGAAAATATTTTTACTTAATCCAAGAAGGATAGCGGTTTGATAACCTGAGCCAGTTCCAATTTCTAATATTCTATCATTAATGTTTACATCTAAAATTTGAGTTTGGAAAGCTACAGTGTAAGGTTGAGAAATTGTTTGATCTGCATCTATAGGATAGGCTTGGTCTTCGTAGGCATAATTTAGCAAACCTTGGTCCATAAAATAATGTCTAGGTGTATTTTCAATTACCTTTAAAACTTTATTAGATGTAATTCCTTTGGATCTAAGTTTTTCAACTAACTGTTTCCTTAATCCTTGGTATTTTGGAGTATCTTTCACAGCAATAAAAATAAGTTAGTTTAATTACAAATTTAAGTTTACATTGTAAATTAAAATATAATTTTGTGCTAAAAGTTGGTGTAATTGGAGCTGGTTATCTTGGAAAAAAACACCTAAAGATCGTCGAAAATTCCTCTTTTTTTGATCTTATAGGTTTCTATGATGAAAATGAAAACACGAAAGAAAATCTCTCAAAAAATTCAAATTATGTTTCATTTGATCAAATTGATAGTCTAATAGACGCCACTGATATCATTATTATAGTTACCCCTACTCTTTCCCATTTTGATTTAGCAAAAAAAGTAATAAAAGCAAAAAAACATGTTTTCATTGAAAAGCCAATTTGTAGTACAGTTGAACAAGCATATCAATTAATTGACCTAGAAGATAAAAATAAAGTGTTTGGGCAAGTTGGTCATGTTGAAAGATTTAATCCGGCCTTTGAAGCAATAAAATCTTCAATAGGTTCACCCCAATTTATTGAAGCCCAAAGATTTGCTGAGTTTAATCCAAGAGGTACCGATGTTTCTGTTGTTTTAGATTTAATGATTCATGATATTGATATAGTATTGAGCGTAGTAAAATCAGAGATTGAAAAAGTTGATGCATCTGGTTTTTCAGTAATTTCTGAAACACCAGACATTTGTAATGCTCGTATAATATTTAAAAATGGGTGTGTTGCTAATTTAACTGCGAATAGAGTTTCTTTAAAAAAAATAAGAAAAACAAGATTTTTTTTAAAAAATAGATATGTTGCAATAGATTATTTAACCCAGAATGTAGAAATAGTTAAAGTTAAAGACATTCCAAAAGTTAAAGACGATTTATCAATACTTGTCACTAATGCAGAGGGTAAGCGAAAAAAAATAGTTATAGAAAACCCAATCATAACAAAACATAATTCAATACAGAAAGAGCTTGAAGATTTTTACCATTGTATTTTAGAGAATCAAAAACCTAAAGTTTCATTGCTGGACGGTGCACGTGCACTTGAGGTTGCAAAAAAGATAATGGAATGTATTTAAATTTATAAAGGATTCTTACCTAAACCTTGCCTAATAATTTCAAAAGGATTTTTTGTCAAGTCTATTACTGTTGAAGGTATATTCCTGCCAAATCCATCTGATAACATTAAATCTATTTGGGCATCCCATTTTTCTAATAAGACATCAGGATTGGTAGTGTAATCCAAAATTTTATCTGTATCATGAATTGATGTGCTTACCAAAGGAGCGCTTAAAAGAGGAAGAAGTTTCATTAAAATTGGATGGCTAGGTATTCTAACACCAATTGATCTTCTTTTTTGAAATGGCTTTGGGAGTTTATTTGCAGACTGCATAATTAAAGCATAAGGACCTGGTAAGATGCGTTTAATTAATCTAAACACTTTTGAATTCATAGGTGAGACAAATTCTGATAAATCTCTGATATCTTTAAAAATAAAACTTAGAGGTGCATGTTCTAATTTAACTCCCTTTATTTTTGCAAGATCTTTTAGACGCTCACTTTGATTTGACAAGCATCCTATTGCATATACAGTGTCAGTTGGAAAAATTATCATTCCAGCACTTTCTAATACATTAACTGCTTCCTTTAGAAATTTATAATTAGGGATATTAGAATAAAATGTTCTAATCTTGTTTGATTGATGCATTATAAAACTTTCAATTTAGCAAAACGCAATAATAAGTTTTTTGATCCATGCACATTGAAATTAATTATTGCTTTTTTATCAACACCCTTTCCCTCTATTTTCTCCACTATACCTTTTCCAAATCTTGCATGCTCGACTTCAGTTCCTACCATAAGGTCTACAACTTCAATTTTATTATTCTTTGAATTATATTCATTTAGACTTTTAAGTCTATTTATCTTTTTTGGTGACGGATTTGAAATTAAATTCTCCTTAATTTGATTCTTTCTTGGATTTAATGTTTTTGGCGAATCAAAAATGGAATTATCTATAAGAGGCTTAAAATTATATTCATCAGTTGAAACTATGTGATGCACATATTTGGAATCTATTTCTTCAATGAATCTACTTGGCTCAGAGTCTATAAGTTTCCCCCATCTATATCTAGAAATTGTATGGGATAAAAATGCTCTTTGTTTTGCCCGTGTTAAGGCAACATAAAATAATCGCCTCTCCTCTTCTAATTCACTTCGAGTATTCATACTCATTGCAGAAGGGAACAAATCTTCTTCTAATCCAACAATAAAAACAAATGGAAATTCAAGTCCTTTGGCTAAATGGATAGTCATTAAGGAAACTCTATCAAAGTTGTCATAATTTTCCTTACTATCTAAGTCAGTTGCTAATGCTATATCTTGTAGAAACTCATCAAGATTTCCTGATGCGTCAACAATTTCTTTTTGACCTTCAGTAAAATCTCTTATCCCGTTCAGCAATTCTTCAACATTTTCAATCCGCGCAACACCTTCAGGAGTTGCATCCTTTTTCAATTCTATAACAAATCCAACATTTTTTATAATTAGATCTGCAATCTCAAAAGCATTTAGTTTTTCATTTTCAATTTGAAAACGTTTAATTAATCTTGAAAATTTACTGAGCTTACTAAGTGTGCCCGAATTTATTTTTAATTCGAGTTCTTCGGCTCTAGTTATGATCTCAAATAGAGAAACTTTGTAATTCCTTGCTGCAATTACAATCTTATCTATAGTTGCCTGTCCTATTCCCCTAGATGGGTAATTTATAATCCTCTTAAGGCTTTCTTCATCTTTGTCATTTACAACTAGTCTTAGATAAGCTAAAATATCTTTAATTTCTTTACGTTGATAAAATGAAAGTCCCCCAAATATTTTATAAGGAATATCTCTTTTTCTTAAAGCATCTTCCATTGCTCTTGATTGAGCATTAGTTCTATATAATATAGCAAAATCAGAATTCTTTTTTTGTTCAGACATTTTAAACTCAAAAATACTTGAGGCTACATGACGCCCTTCGTCAGAATCTGTTACGAGTCTATTGATTTGAATCGGTGATCCCAAATCATTAGATGTCCAAACGACTTTATCTATTTTATTTTTATTATGACTAATTATAGAGTTTGCTGCATTAACTATTGTTTTAGTTGAACGATAGTTTTGCTCTAAGCGATAAAGTATGACATCTGGATAGTCTTTTTGAAAGTTTAAAATATTATTAATATTTGCACCTCTAAAGGCATATATACTTTGAGCATCATCCCCAACAACACAAATATTTTGATAGCGATCTGCTAATGCCTTAACTATCAAATATTGTGAATGATTTGTGTCTTGATACTCATCAACTAATATATAACGAAAGCGTTCTTGATATTTAGCTAATACATCGGGATGTGTATTTAATAATTCGTTTGTTTTTAATAATAAATCATCGAAATCCATTGCACCAGCCTTAAAACATCGAGAAACATATTCTTTATATATTTCACCTAGTTTAGGACGTCTGGACATAGCATCAGCTTCTTGCAATTCAGAATTTGAATAATAAGCTTTCACAGTAATTAAACTGTTTTTAAATGCTGAAATTCGATTTCTAATTTGTTTATACTTGTAGATATCCTTATCAAGTCCCATTTCTTTAATTATAGAAGATATTAACCTATCAGAGTCTTGGGTATCATAAATTGTAAAATTCGATGGAAATCCTAATTTATCGGCCTCAGATCTTAATATACGAGCAAAAACAGAATGAAAAGTTCCCATCCAAAGATTTTTTGCTTCGCTTTCCCCTACTAATTGACCTATACGATGCTTCATTTCCCTAGCGGCTTTATTAGTAAAGGTTAATGCTAAAATTGAAAAAGGATCAATCCCTTCAGACATTAAAAAAGCAATACGATAAGTTAATACACGTGTTTTACCAGATCCAGCTCCAGCAATAACAATTAAAGGCCCATCTTTATGAAAAGTTGGTCCTTTTTGGGCGTCATTTAATGTATTAAAACTCGATTTTAAATCGTCATTCATTTACAATCAAAATTAGGTAATTATGTAAACAAGATTAATTTTTTAATCTTTAAATATAAACATTGTATATTCACAATTATACTCAAATTTAAATCATGAAAAAACAAATTCTTTATGCTTTATTTATGTTGATATTTATACCATCAAGTGCTCAAAAAATTTCAAATTCACTAAAAAATAAAGTTATTAAATGGCGACACCATATACATCAAAATCCAGAACTTTCAAATAGAGAATACAAAACAGCTCTTCTAGTTGAAAGTCATTTAAAATCCCTAGGAATAGAAGTTCAAAGGGAAATTGCTAAAACAGGAGTTGTAGGAATACTTAAAGGAACTAAACCTGGAAAGGTTTTAGCATTAAGAGCTGACATGGATGCACTACCTGTTACTGAAAAAAATAATTTAGATTTTAGATCTAAAGTTAAGTCAAAATACAATGGAAAAGAAACTGGAGTAATGCATGCATGTGGCCATGATACACATGTAGCAATTTTAATGGGTGTAGCTGAATATATGTCAAAAAACAATAATTTTCCAGGTACTATAAAATTTATTTTTCAACCGGCTGAAGAGGGTGCTCCTGATGGAGAAGAAGGAGGAGCAGATCTAATGATTGAAGAAGGGGTTTTAGAAAATCCTAAAGTGGATGCTATTTTTGGACTTCATATAAATTCTGGAACTCACGTAGGAAAAGTACGTTATCGAACCAAAGGAATTATGGCTTCTTCACAACGTTTTGTAATCGATGTAAAAGGAAAACAAGCACACGGAGCAAGGCCATGGATGAGTGTAGATCCAATATTGATCTCTGCAAAAATAATAGATGGGCTTCAAAGTATAATTAGTAGAAACTCAGACCTAACGAAAGCAGCTGCTGTAATATCTGTTGGATCAATTCAATCTGGGATTAGATTCAATATAATACCGGAAACAGCTCAGTTAATTGGCACCATAAGAACATTAGATTCAGAAATGAAAGAAATTATTCGTCAGCGCTTGAATACTTTAGTTCCGTCAATAGCAGAAGCATATGGTGGAAAGGCAACTGTAAAAATTCAAGATGGTGCACCTATTACCTTTAATGATCCAAAACTTACAAACCAAATGGTGCCAACTATAGAAAGGGTTTTAGGTAAAGAAAACGTTGAATTTATTGATGCTGTAACAGGAGCTGAAGATTTTTCATATTTCCAATTAAAAATACCCGGTTTTTATTTTTTTCTAGGAGGCACGCCTCTAAATACTCCTGAAGCTGACGCTCCATCTCATCATACACCTGAGTTTTTTGTTGATGATTCATCTTTAGAATATGGAGTAAATGTACTTACTGCAATGGCAAAAGACTATTTAAAAAATAAATAAATAAATTGCTTTGACAATTTATTATGTCTAGAAAGCGAACATCAATTGAGTACTTAAAAGGAGTTGGTCCAGAAAGGGCTAGACTACTCAATGAAGAGCTTAACATTAGCACTTTTGAACAGCTTCTGCAATTTTTTCCAAACAGATATATTGACAGAACTAAATTTTATAGGACAGATGAATTACCAAAAAATAATTCAGAAATTCAACTAAAAGGGAGAATAACTAGCATAAATACTATTCAACAAAAACGAGGTAAAAGATTAGTTGCAGAATTTTCTGATGAAACTGGATTTGTTAACCTAGTATGGTTTAGAGGTCATCAATGGATTAAAGATTCCATTATAATTAATAAAACTTATGTGGTGTTTGGAAGATTAAATTGGTTTAAGGGTAGAGCAAGTATTCCTCACCCTGAAATGGAACTTGAATCTACTTTTAAAAATAAAATAAAAAGATCCTTCTATCCTATCTACCCTTCAACCGAAAAACTTGTTAATAAGGGTATTTCTCAGAAAGTAATTCAAAATTTAATGGAACATCTAATAGAGAAAGGTGGACCATTGTTTTCCGAAACTCTACCCTTATATATTTTAGATAAATACAAGTTAATATCAAAAAATGAAGCACTTAAAGAAGTGCATTTTCCCGTATCACAAAACAGTTTAAGTAAAGCACAATCAAGATTAAAATTTGAAGAACTTTTTTACATTCAGATTCAGCTAATTTTAAAAAACTTTCAAAGAAAATCTAAAATAAAAGGATATGTTTTTCCTCTTATAGGCCAAACCTTTAAGTCATTTTTTGACCTACATCTTCCTTTTGAATTAACTACAGCCCAGAAAAGAGTTGTAAAGGAAATTAGAAGGGACTTAGGATCAGGAAGGCAAATGAATCGATTATTGCAAGGAGATGTTGGATCTGGAAAAACCATTGTAGCTTTATTATCAATTCTTATTGCAATTGATAATGGATTTCAGTCATGCCTTGTTGCGCCAACAGAAATTTTAGCACAACAACACTTTGAGTCAATTCAATATTTATTGAAAAAATCTGTTGGAGTTAGTATAGAATTACTTACTGGAAGTGTTAATTTAAAAAAAAGGAAAATTATTCATGAAAAGTTAAAAAATGGTGAGCTGCACATACTAATTGGAACACATGCTGTATTTGAAGACAATGTAAAATTTAAAAATTTAGGTCTTGCGATAATAGATGAGCAACATCGTTTTGGTGTTGCTCAAAGATCCAGTCTGTGGGTAAAAAATAAAATACCTCCACATATTTTAGTGATGACTGCTACTCCTATACCTAGGACACTTGCGATGAGTCTTTATGGTGATTTAGATATTTCAATAATTGATAGACTTCCACCTGGTAGAAAACCAATAAAAACCTTACATAGATTTGATAATAAAAGACTAAGTGTATTTGCTTTTTTAAAAGAACAAATTAAAAAAGGCAGACAAGTTTATATAGTATATCCACTGATAAAAGAATCAGAAAAATTAGACTACAAAGATTTAATGGATGGTTATGAAAGTATTACTCGAAGCTTTCCTTTACCAAATTATCAAATTAGTATAGTTCATGGAAAAATGAAATCAGAAGATAAGTCTTACGAGATGGAACGCTTTAAAAAAGGAAAAACACAAATTATGGTAGCAACTACTGTTATTGAAGTTGGAGTGAATATTCCAAATGCATCCGTTATGATTGTAGAAAGTGCTGAACGCTTTGGTTTATCACAATTACATCAATTAAGAGGACGTGTAGGAAGGGGTAATGAGCAAAGTTTCTGCATTTTGATGAGTAGCTCAAAAATTTCAACAAATGGAATTAAAAGGCTGGAGACTATGGTTAAGACAAATGATGGATTTAAGATAGCGGAAGCCGATTTAGAACTTAGAGGTCCTGGAAATTTAATGGGGACCCAACAGAGTGGTATTCTAAAATTAAAAATTGCAGATTTAGTAAAAGATCAAGAATTACTTAAAGTTGCTAGAGATGAAGCAAAATCTCTTTTAATCAAAGATCCTGAACTTAAAAATAATGAAAACCAGATTATTAAACGAACACTCTCATCAAATTATTTTGAATCAAATTTTTGGAATTTCATAAGTTAAAATTAGGTTTATAGATTACTATATTTGTATCATTAAAATTTAGATAATTGAAAATCTCCAATAAATGGTTACAACAATTTATTAAACTTGAACTTACTCCAGAGGAAATTTCAGTTCTACTTACTGACTTGGGGCTAGAAGTAGAAGGAATAGAGAAATTTGAAAGTGTAAAAGGTGGTTTGAAAGGAGTTGTGGTAGGTAAAATATTAAATTGCATCAAACATCCAAATGCTGATAGACTCAAAATTACTGAGGTCGATATTGGAGAAAAAGAGAATTTATCCATTATCTGTGGAGCACCAAATGTGGATAAAGGACAGAATGTTTTAGTAGCTACTATTGGCACAACACTTCACACTAATGATGAGAAAATATTAAAAATTAAAAAAGGTAAAATACGTGGTGAAGTCAGCGAAGGTATGATTTGTGCTGAAGATGAACTAGGTTTGGGAAAAGACCATAGCGGGATAATTGTACTAGAAAATATTTACAAATCAGGAACACCAGCTTCAAGTATTTTTGAAGTAGAAAGTGATTTTATTTTTGAAATAGGATTAACTCCAAACAGGGCTGATGCAATGAGTCATATGGGAGTTGCAAGAGATCTAAAAGCCGTTTGTACATTTAAAAACATCCCTTTTAAATGGAATTTTCCAAATATTTCATCCTTTAAAGTTGAAAATGAAAAAAACACAATAAAAGTAAATGTAATTGATAAAAAACGTTGTATACACTATTATGGTTTATCAATATCAAATGTAAAGGTTAGCTCCTCTCCTAATTGGCTAACTAACAAATTAAATTCTATTGGAATTACTCCAAAAAACAATGTTGTCGATGTAACGAATTACGTTTTGCATGAGCTTGGACAACCATTACATGCATTTGATGCTGATAAATTGATTGGAGATGTTGTCGTTAAAACATGTAAAGAGAATACAAAATTCAAAACACTTGATGGAGTAGAAAGAATTTTACACGCTGAAGATTTAATGATTTGTGACAATAAAGAAGCTCATTGTATAGCTGGAATTTTTGGTGGAGAAAAATCAGGAGTAAATAATAAAACAAATAATGTATTTCTTGAAAGCGCTTATTTTAATCCTGTAAGTATAAGAAAAACATCGAAGCGCCATGGATTAAATACGGATGCTTCATTTAGATTTGAGAGAGGGATAGATCCTGAAATTGGTATAACTGCTCTAAAACGAGCAGCGATACTTATATGTGATTTATCAGGGGGTATTATTACAAGTGAAATTCAAAAATTCTCTCAATCATTAAAACAAAATCCAAAATTTTTTCTCTCTTATGATTCAATCCATAAAACAATAGGACAACCAATAAATAAAAAAGATATAATTACAATTTTAAATTCATTAGATATTAAAATTGATAGCCAGACAGATAAGGGTGTAGATGTTGTTATTCCAAGATATAGAGTTGATGTAACACGTCCAGCTGATGTTATCGAAGAAATTTTAAGGGTTTATGGATACAACAACATAAACAATAAACCATTATTATTTCAAGCTAAACCACCATACAAGTGGAACGATAACTTTAAAATTGAAGAATCAATTTCATTAAAACTTACAGGGCTCGGTTTTTTAGAGACTATCAACAATTCTCTTACAAGTCATCAAGAGTCATTTCCTTTTTTTGATTCTGTGAAAATTTTAAATCCACTGGGAAAAGAGCTTTCTGAATTAAGACAATCTTTAATACCAAATGCTTTAGAAGTATTATCGTTTAATATAAATAGACAGAATAAAAATTTAAAATTATTCGAATTTGGAACTATTTATGGAAAAAATGAAGATAAATTTGTTGAAGAAAAACGTCTGTGTATATATCATACAGGAAATTCTCTAAAGACATTTTGGGATCTTAACAAACCTCCAAATTCATTTTTTTATTTAAAAGGCATAGTTAAAGATCTTTTTAAATCACTTGGGTTTGAAATCAACTTTAATGAAATTCAAAAATCTAACTTTGAATTATGTTTTGAGTTAATTTTTAAAAATGAACTTTATGGTATTTTCGGAGTAATATCGAAAAATTATTCTAATGAATTTAATATTGATCAGGAAGTATATATTGCAGAATTAAACTGGTCTCAAATAACAAAAAAATCATTTATAGAACCCGTTACATTCAAAAATACACCAAAATTTCCTTCTACGAAAAGGGATTTTGCTTTGTTACTTGATAAAAATTTATTATTTGATGATATTAAAAGAGTTGCGCTAAAAACTGATAATAAAATCTTGAAATCAGTTGAATTATTTGACGTTTATGAAGGAAATAATATATCAGAAAATAAAAAATCATATGGTATAAGTTTTTTATTTCAGGATGAAAACAAAACATTGACAGATAAACAAGTTGATAAAGTAATGGGTAAATTAAGACAAAAATTTGTTGATGAGTTTAATGCAGAATTACGATAATAAAACTAAAATTGATTTTTTTATTTATATTTTTGTTATAAATGTGTTTGAATTATGAAAGTGAATTTACTACCAAGAACCAATATTGAAGAATCTCTTAACAGATTAAAAACCAAAAACATTGATCAACATGAAAAAGAATTAAAAAATTTAATTAATCATTTAAATATTAATTCTTTTAATTCTTTTGATTTTGAAAAACTAGACTCTAATAAAATATATAGTATTAACACTATAAAAAGTGTTTGTATCGATTACAGATTAAGATTTTTAGATATTAAATATTTCAAAAATAAACTACCCAATGAAGTTTTTCAAAAAATAAAAAGTTTAGAAAAAACACACAATACAAATATTGGTGACTTCAAAATAATGGCACCCTCTGCCCTATTCAGATTAGAAAAAACAGATGATCCTTTATTGTTTGTCCCCTTAGGTAATAATTATTACTATCTAGTTCATAAATGGGGTAATGATTTGCACCCTTTTCGCAAACTAATTATGTGGCCATTCAAAAATATTTGGAATTTATTATTTACTATTTTGTTATTTAGCTTTCTTGTTACTGAAATAACTCCACTTACTCTATTTACAAAAACTCCCAACACTTCATCTTATTGGATGCTTTTGTTTTTTATGTTTAAAGCTATTGCTTCAGTTGTATTATATTTTGGATTTGCGTTAGGTAAAAATTTTAATCCTGCTATTTGGAATAATAAGTATAACAAATCTTAGGTGGTAAATAATTCAAAAGAAAAATATCACCACCTTTTCACAGGTCCATCAGTTGAAGTCCTGTCAATAATAAGTTTATTAGATGAATTGAAAATTAAACCAGTAATTAAAGATCAAGGTGAATCTGCTCGTCTAGCTGGATTTGGAAATACAACTCCTCTAATTCAAGAAATTTATCTTCATGAAGATGAAATAGAGAAAGGCAAAAAAATAATCAAAGAGTTTTTTTAAGATTCTATATTTTTTATTTTGCAAAAAAATCAGATTGAATGTTTTTTTCCTTATCAATGCAATTGGATTAATTTCATTCACTTAAACAAAAAAGAATGAATAATAATTTTGCAGCACTCGATTATATTGTTTTTGGCCTTTATGCTTTAATCATTTTAGGAGTTGGTTTGTGGGTTTCAAGAAATAAGGATGGAGTAGAAAAAAGTTCTGAAGATTATTTTTTAGCAAGTAAATCACTTCCTTGGTGGGCTATTGGTGCATCACTTATTGCTGCTAATATTTCTGCAGAACAACTAATTGGTATGTCTGGCTCAGGCTTTGCAGGTGGATTAGCCATTGCAACATATGAGTGGATGGCTGCTTTGACATTAATCGTAGTTGGTAAATTTTTTCTTCCCATATTCATTAAGAAAAAGATTTATACAATTCCTGAGTTTGTAGAACAAAGATATTCTAGTCAATTAAAAACGATTTTAGCTGTTTTTTGGATTGGATTATATGTTTTTGTAAATCTAGCTTCAGTTCTATATTTAGGTGGTCTAGCACTTGAAACTATTCTAGGTATAGATATGCTTACAGCAGTTATTGGACTGGCTTCTTTCGCAACAGCATATTCTCTTTATGGCGGACTTTCTGCTGTGGCCTGGACTGATATAATACAAGTAGTAGTGTTAGTTTTAGGAGGATTAATAACCACATATTTAGCCTTAGATACTGTATCGGGTGGTGACGGGTTTTTAAGCGGTTTAGTAGACATTTATAATGCTGTTCCTGAACGATTCGATATGATTTTAGAGAAAAGTAATCCTGAGTATATGAATTTACCAGGAATTGGAGTACTGATTGGTGGAATGTGGATAGCAAATATTTACTATTGGGGATTCAATCAATACATTATTCAGAGAACCCTTGCTGCAAAATCTCTTGAAGAATCTCAAAAAGGAATTTTATTTGCAGCAGGATTAAAAATGATAATTCCCTTAATCGTTGTAATCCCAGGAATAGCTGCTTATGTAATAGTTAATGACCCAAATCTTATTGGAACTCTAGGTGATGCTGGTTTGGAAAATTTACCAACTAAAAGTCAGGCTGACAAAGCTTACCCTTGGTTAATGCAGTTTTTACCTTCAGGATTGAAAGGTATCGCTGTAGCAGCTTTAGCAGCTGCTATAGTATCATCCTTAGCTTCTATGCTTAATTCAACAGCTACAATTTTTACTATGGACATTTATAAACAACTTATTAATAAAAATGCAAGCGAATCTAAAACCATCAACATAGGACGCCTTTCCGCATTTATATCCTTAATTATTGCAACAATAATGGCTCCACTATTAGGTGGAATTGATCAAGCCTTTCAATTTATCCAAGAATATACAGGAGTTGTAAGTCCAGGTATATTATCTGTATTTGTTTTAGGTTTATTTTGGAAAAAAGCTTCAAACAAGGGTGCTATATATGGAGCACTTGCATCTATACCAATAGCTTTATTTTTCAAAGTTGGACCTAAAGGATGGCTTTCAGGGTCTTCGATAGGAGGTTTTTTCCCAACACTTCCTTTTCTTGATCAAATGGGAATTACGGCAATACTATCAATGATAGTAATAGTAATTGTAAGTATGAATGAAAATAAAAATAAAGACGATAGTAAGGGAATTAATTTAGATAATGATATTTTTAAAACTTCATCATTATACAATGTTGGATCCTTTGTTTTAATGATAATTTTGGCATTTATTTACGCATTTTTCTGGTAAATTTAGTATTTCTTAAAAATCAATTTTTTAATTTGAATGCATTTTAGATCTTAACTCTTTTATTTTTGGATCTGTCATATATTCATCAAAAGTCATATGTCTATCAATAGAACCCTTAGGGGTCAATTCCACGATTCTCGTTCCTAATGATTGAGAAAAAGTGTGATCACTTGTACTACAAAGAAGAGTTCCCTTAAAGTTCTTAAGTGAATTGTTAAATGCTGTAATGGACTCTAAGTCAAGGTGGTTTGTTGGTTCATTTAGCAGTAGAACATTAGCGCGTTCCATCATCATTTTTGATAACATACAACGCACTTTTTCACCCCCTGATAATACATTTGATTTCTTTAAAGCTTCATCTCCACTAAAAAGCATCTTTCCTAGAAAACCTCTTATGAATACTTCTTCGCGCTCCTCTTCAGTTTTAGAATACTGTCTTAACCATTCAACAAGAGATATTGATGTATCAAAAAAATAGTCGTGATCGACAGGAAGATATGCTTGGTTTGTTGTTATACCCCATGAAAAACTTCCATTTTTTTGCTTTATTCTTCCCATTAGTATGTCATAGAATGCAGTAATAGCTCTTGAATCCTTGGCATATACAATTACTTTATCTCCTTTAGCTAAGTTCAAATCAACATTGTTAAATAATAGTTCATTATTTAATGATGATGAAAGATTTTCAACATTTAAAATCTGATCACCTGCTTCTCTTTCTTGTTCGAAAATAATTGCAGGATATCTTCTACTTGAAGGCTTTATCTCTTCGATATCTAATTTATCAATCATTTTTTTTCTGGATGTAGCCTGTTTTGATTTTGCAACATTCGCTGAAAAACGAGCAATGAATTCTTGAAGTTCTTTTTTCTTTTCCTCTGATTTTTTATTTTGTTGAGCTCTCTGTCTTGCAGCTAATTGACTGGACTCATACCAAAATGAATAATTTCCTGTGTAATGATTTATTTTTCCAAAATCTATATCAGAAATATGAGTACAAACTGAATCAAGAAAATGACGATCATGAGATACAACTATTACAGTATTTTCATAATTCGCAAGAAATTGTTCCAACCACATAATTGTATCATAATCCAAATCATTTGTCGGTTCATCCATAATTAAAACATCTGGATTTCCAAATAAAGCTTGTGCTAATAAAACTCTAACTTTCTGTTTACCGTCTAATTCTGACATTTTAGTAAAATGAAGGGCTTCTGGTATTTCAAGATTTGATAATAATGATGCTGCTTCACTATCTGCATTCCACCCATTCATCTCTTCAAACTTCACCTGTAATAATCCAACTTGCTCACCGTCTTGTTCAGAAAAGTCTTCTTTTGCATATAGCGAATCCATTTCTGATTTTATATCATAGAATACTTTGTTTCCCCTTAGTACTGAATCTAAAACAGAATATTGATCATAAGCATTGTGGTTTTGTTCAAGTACTGAAAGTCTTTTTCCCGGCTCTAGAAAAACATTTCCTGAATTTGCCTCTTGCTTTCCTGAAATTATTTTTAAAAAAGTCGACTTACCTGCACCATTGGCTCCTATTATACCATAACAATTTCCTGGTGTAAAACTTACATTCACCTGATCAAACAATACTCTTTTACCATACTGTACCGATAAATTTGAAACAGATAACATAATTTAATTTTTGCAGCAAAACTATAAAAATCCTTCTATTGAATTTTATTGAAAACAAAATTTTTGATTAGTAAAAATGTTATTTTTATTATCTCATGATAAAATTTTACATTTTTTTTATTTGTAGTTTAACATTATCAAGTTGCTCTTTAAGGAAGGACGATTATTCAGGAATTTTTTTAGGTGGTCAAATAGTGAACCCTACATCTCGTAATGTAACTCTTTATAAGGGTACTCGTCCACTAGAAATGTTTCTGCTCGACGAAAACCTTCGTTTTCAGAAAAAATACGATTCGCTTACGAGTGGAATTTATAAACTTGAACATCTTCCAGAATACCAGACATTACTTTTAGAAGAAAAAGACAGCCTTTGGGTTAGAATCAATGCCACAACTTTTGACGAATCTATTGTATTTTCAGGAAGAGGTGCTATGAAAAATAATTTTTTAATTAATCTGTATTTACAACAAGAAAATGAGAATAATTTTTTGGCTACAAAGTATTCAAGTAATAAGACAGAATTCAAAGAAATAATTGATTCCCTTGTCATTGAAAAAAAACAATTGTGGATTAAAATGGATTCACTAAATAAACTAAGCCCAATTGCACAAAAAGTTACACAAGCAGCATATATATATCATTATGCAAATATTCGAGAAAGATATGCTCTTTTAAGAGGTGCTAAATGGACACCTCAGGAGGATAGTTTGTTTTTTAGCTTTAGAGATTTTTTAAATTATAAAGACAATGATCTTTCCTTTTTTGACCCTTATGTTAATTATATTTTAAATTTTATAAGCCAAAAATCACTAAAACCTAATGAATCATATTTTAAGGCAAAAGAAACTACTGACTTCAACATTAGACGCTTAAAAACTTTGGATAAAGAAATTAATGGAAAATTACTTAGAAATAATTTAGCGCGTGCAATTGCTTTTGAAGAGTTATTAAAGTTTGAGAATCATAGTGAGCATGATCCCTTTTTACAATATTATGCTACTGTAAATAATTCACCATTATATTTAGCTGAGGTATTGGATTTACACAACGACATAAATAAGATGAGTATAGGAAAGCCTCTTCCTAAGGTTAAATTACAAAATTCAAAAAGAGATGTAATAAATAGTGCATCATTAGAGCTTGGAAATAAAACGGTCCTATATTTTTGGTCACAAACTCAAATGAATCAGTATAGAAATACATTAGATCGTATCTCAGATTTACAAAAAAAATATCCCAAAATTAAATTTATAGGTATTTGTATCCAGCCATTTAATTCACTAGTTGACCAAGTTCAAAAAATGATGGAACTCAACTTAAATGAACAATTTGCTTTAGTTGATTTTGAAAAAGCAAGTAAATCTTGGGTTCTAACTTTACTAAATAAGAGTATAATTCTTGATAGAAATGGATATATATTGGAGGGTTTCGGGAATTTTTATGATATGGAATTTGAAAAAGTTTTAAAAAAGTCTTAGTTCCCTTTTCTGTAATCCGATAAAAATTTTTCTAATCCAATATCAGTTAAAGGATGATTGAGTAAACCTTTAATTGCTGAAAGTGGACCTGTCATAACATCAGCACCAATCTTTGCACAGTTTACAATATGCATAGTATGACGAACAGAAGCAGCCAATATTTCAGTGCCGTAGGAATAATTATCAAACACTAATCGAATATCTTCAATTAATTCTAAACCATCAGTTGAATTATCATCAAGACGACCTATGAAAGGCGATACATAAGTAGCACCAGCTTTAGCCGCAAGTAGAGCTTGACCTGTAGAAAAAACAAGTGTGCAGTTAGTTTTAATTCCTGCATCATAAAAATATTTTAAAGCTTTCACTCCTTCTTCAATCATTGGAATCTTAACTACGATTTGTGGGTGTAATGAAGCAAGGTGTTCTCCTTCTTTTACCATCCCCGCAAAATCAACTGCTATGACTTCAGCAGATACATCACCATCGACTAATTCACATATTTTAACATAATGCTCAATTATGTTTTTCTCTCCAGTGATTCCTTCCTTAGCCATTAAAGATGGATTCGTGGTAACACCATCTAATACTCCCAAGGATTGAGCTTCACGAATTTGATCTAAGTTTGCAGTATCTATAAAAAATTTCATATTAGTTATAATTTATAATGGTTCATAATTAGGTATTCAAATATACGACTAGGAAGGATTTTTTTTAACGTTTTTGTAAGCTTCTGAATGAAAGGTCCTACTTGATAATGTACACTAGTTTTCCTTTTTGTTATAATTCTTTCAATAAGCTTAGCAACTTGATCTGGAGGGTTTCCTTTATCTACGTGAGAGTTCATCGTATTTAAACTATCAAAATATTTTTTGTAGGGGGAATTTTTAATAATTGGTGAGTGATATCGTCTAGAAGCGATATCTGTTGCAAAATCGCCTGGAGCAACACTACAAACATCAATGCCAAATTTTTTAACTTCCATTCTAAGGCTTTCGGTAATTATTGAAAGAGCACTCTTAGAAGCCGAATAAATACCCCTAAATGGTAAACCCGTATGGCCTGCTATGGATGTAATGTTAACAATTAATCCAGAGGATTGACTTCTCATGTGTGGCAAAACTGCCTGACAGATATTTACTGGTCCGAAACAGTTTGTTTTAAAATTATCAATAACAGCATCATGATTAATTTCCTCAATAGGGCCAGTTATTCCTCTTCCTGCATTATTTATCAAAATATCAATTTTGTTTGAACGATTTATAACCTCATTTACACATTTATTGATTGAGTCTCTATCTGTAATTTCTAATGGTAGTAAATCAAAAGGTAGTTTCTCTTTATATTTTTTTGGATCCCTACTAGTTCCAAAAACATTAAATCCTTTTTCTGAGAGATGTAATGCTGTAGCAAGGCCTAAACCAGAAGAAGCACCAGTGATTAAAACTACTTTTTGCATTTAAAAATTATAAAAGGGCAAGCTGTATACATCACACCGCTACGACCGTCTACCCTTGCTGCGTTCCCACCCTGGGGGATTCAACAGGAGCTGGTTGTGTAGGACTTGCCCTAGAACAAATATAATTCGTTAAGTTGATTTCAACAATCATTTTAAATTCTTAATTTGCCTAATTAAACTCTATTATAAGTATCATGAAAATTTTATTTTCATTATTTGGTGCACTCGTGCTTCTAACGTGTGATGGTTCAAAATCACCTAAAATAAAAGTAAAAACTGGTCATAAAGCAAATATTGCTATACCAGGAGACACACTAAAACTAAGTGTGGTTACTTCTCTAGAAAAAGATTATCAAGTAACATATTTTTTAAATGATAAACCTATTAAAGAAGATTATCAATTCTCTCTTTCAGATCAATTAGGAGATTATAAAATTAAAGCATTGATTAAAAAAGATAATAAAAGTTATCAAAGCACAGTAAAATTTACTTTACTAGCTTCAAAATCTCCAAATCTTTACACCTATCAGATAATAAACATTTACCCACATGATATTGAAGCATACACGCAGGGTTTAGAATTTGATAACGAAATTCTTTATGAAAGCACGGGTCTTAATGGAAAGTCATCTTTGAGAAAAATTGATTATTTCAAAGGTGAAGTGTTGAATTCTATAAATTTAAATGAATCCTTCTTTGGAGAAGGTTTAACTTTATTTGATGATAAGATCATTCAACTAACTTGGAGATCCAAAAAAGGATTTATTTATAGTAAAAATGATATGAAAATTGAAAAATCTTTTTCTTATCAAGAAAGTAAAGAGGGCTGGGGACTGTGCAACGATAATAAATACTTATATAAGTCAGATGGAACTCATTTTATATGGATTTTAGATCCAGAAAATTATAATGAAGTCGATAAAATTCAAGTAATGACAAATAAAACCTCTTTAAAAAATCTAAACGAATTAGAATGGGTTGAAGGTAAAATTTATGCAAACACTTATCAATTTAATAAAGATGTAGTAGTCATTATAGACCCAAAAAATGGAGCAGTTGAAGGTGTTATTGATTTTTCTGGACTAAAAGAAAAAGTAAAACAACATAAAGAATTAAATGTCTTAAATGGAATAGCCTATCATAAAAAACGTAAAACATTATTTGTAACTGGAAAAAACTGGAATAAGTTATTTGAAGTTAAAATCACTCCCAAAATTTGAATAGATTCACTCAGGAACAAGAGGTTCTTTCCGACCACCTCGACGACTTAAAACATGTCAACAATATTCAGTACTTAAACTGGATTCAGGAAATTTCTAAAAAGCATTGGAATAAATTAATTACAAGAAAAAATTTTGAATTTCAAATTTGGATTGTAAGGAGTCATAATATAGTCTATAAAAAACAAGCAAAATTAGGTGATCAACTACTGTTGGAAACCTACGTGAAAGAATGCAAAAATTATACATCAGAAAGAGTAGTAAATATATTACTTAAGAAAAATAAGGAGGTTATTACTCAATGTAACACAATATGGTGTTACGTAAACAAAACTTCTTTTAATTTAGAAAGGATACCAAAAGAAGTATTAGACTTATTAACCATTTCGGATATTAAATATTAAAAAGTAATCTACCTTCCATTAGTTGATTAACTTCATTCGCTACATTATTAATTACTGATTCATTAGTATAATTTGAAATCACTTTATCAATTAAACTAACGATAGTTTTCATGTCGTATTCTTTTAAACCTCGGGTTGTAATAGCTGCTGTTCCAATACGAATACCTGAAGTCACAAATGGAGATTTATCGTCAAAAGGAACCATATTTTTATTTGCAGTAATTTCTGCCTTAACTAGTGCTGTTTCAGCGTCTTTACCTGTAATGTTTTTGTTCCTAAGATCAATTAACATCATATGATTATCTGTACCACCTGATATTAGATTGTAATCAAGTTCAATAAACGCATTAGCCATTGCCTGAGCGTTAGTTTTAACTTGTATCATGTAATTTTTAAATTCAGGTTCTTGAGCTTCTTTAAAGGCAATTGCTTTAGCAGCTATTACGTGCATTAGTGGGCCTCCCTGGTTACCAGGGAACACAGCCATATTAATCAAATGTGACATTTTTTGTGGTTTACCACTTTTGAGAACTAAACCAAAGGGGTTTTCAAAATCATTACCCATTAAAATTAAACCTCCTCTTGGTCCTCTTAAAGTTTTATGAGTTGTCGTTGTAACAACATGACAATGAGGAATAGGGTCACTCAGTAAACCTGTAGCAATCATACCTGATGGGTGTGAAATATCTGCTAATAGAAAAGCGTTTACATTATCAGCTATTTCTCTAAATTTTTTAAAATCTATATCTCTTGAATATGCTGAAGCTCCAGCAATAATCATTTGTGGTTTTACTTTTTTAGCAATAGATAGTATATCACGATAGTTTAATTTTCCTGATTCTTTTTCAACACCATAAAAATGTGCTTCATATAATCGACCAGAAAAATTTACTGGAGAGCCATGGGTTAAATGACCTCCATGAGACAAATCAAAGCCTAAAATTTTATCCCCAGGCTTTAAAAATGCATGAAAAACAGCTGTGTTTGCCTGAGATCCAGAATGAGGTTGAACATTTGCATAAGATGCCCCAAACAATGATTTAGCTCGCTCAATAGCAATATTTTCAACTTCATCAACTACTTCACATCCACCATAGTATCTTTTACCAGGATAACCCTCTGCGTATTTATTTGTAAGTACTGATCCACACGCTTCCATAACAGCTGGACTAGTAAAATTTTCAGAGGCAATAAGTTCAATCCCGTTTGATTGTCTTGCTCTCTCTTTTTCCAGTAGATTAAAAATTATTTCATCTCGCTTCATAGGCATTATTTTATATAACAAAAATAATAATCTTACTTCTTCTATTCTATTACTTAATATTTGATTTTTTTCAAATTATTCAATAGTAATTAACAAGTTAATATTTAATAATTTTATTATAAATCTAGTTAATTTATAAGTCATTATGTCTTTATTAATTAAGCTTTTCATGCCATTTAGTCATATTTAGATAATTGGAATAAGTTTTGAAATGTTCAAATAAAAAATTGTAATGAATCTAAACAATCTTACATTAAAAACCCAAGAGGCAATACAAACAGCTCAACAGTATGCATTTGAAAAAAAACATCCACAAATTGAAGATGAACATCTATTTTATGGATTGCTTGAAGTGGATCGTAACGTGGTTCCTTTTTTATTTAATAAACTTGATGTGGATATAGAAATACTCAAAGGATTAAACAGTAAATCACTTGATAAATTTTCTAAAGTTGAGGGTAGCACACAAATGATTTCACAAAAAGCATCTAAAACACTTATGAATGCCGTATCAATAGCCAAGAAACAAAAGGATGAATTCGTAGCTGCTGAACATTTACTTATTTCATTATTAGATTCCTCTAGCTCAGTTTCTAAAATAATGCTGGATAATGGAATTACCATGCAAAACCTTAAGAATGCTATTGATAAACTTCGTAAAGGTGAAAAGATAACATCAGTAAATGCTGAGGGAAATTATAATGCTCTTGAAAAGTATGCAAAAAATTTAAATTTTTTAGCCACTAATGGAAAATTAGATCCAGTAATTGGAAGAGATGAAGAGATAAGAAGGTTGCTTCAAATATTGAGTAGAAGAACTAAAAATAATCCAATATTAGTTGGTGAACCCGGAACTGGCAAAACAGCCATTGCTGAGGGATTGGCTCATAGAATTATAGAAGGTGATGTTCCTGAAAACTTAAAAGATAAATTAATTTTTACTTTAGATATGGGAGCGTTAATTGCTGGTGCAAAATATAAAGGTGAGTTCGAAGAGCGCCTTAAAAGTGTAATTAAAGAAGTATCCCAAAGCGAGGGTAATCTTGTTCTTTTTATTGATGAAATTCACACCTTGGTTGGTGCTGGTGGGGGGCAGGGATCAATGGATGCTGCTAATATCTTAAAACCTGCTCTAGCTCGTGGAGAATTAAGAGCTATTGGCGCAACCACACTAGATGAATATCAAAAATACTTTGAAAAAGACAAGGCTTTGGAGAGAAGATTTCAAAAAGTTCATGTTACTGAACCTGACGAAGAGAGTGCAATTTCAATCTTAAGAGGACTAAAAGAAAAATATGAAAACCATCACAAGGTGATAATAAAAGACGATGCTTTAATTGGAGCCGTAAAATTATCGACTAGATATATTACCAATCGCTTTTTACCTGATAAAGCTATAGATTTAATTGACGAAGCTTCCTCTAAATTAAGAATGGAAATTAATTCAAAACCCGAAGAGTTAGATAAGCTAGACAGAAGAGTTAGACAATTAGAAATTGAATTGGTAGCAATAAAACGTGAAAAAGATAAAAACAAGGTTAACTCAATAAATCAAGAGCTTAGAAATTTTAAAGAAAAAAGAGATTCTTTATATGCTCAATGGAGAAAAGAAAAAGATGTTGTTGATTCGGTTCAACAATCAAAATCAGAGATAGAAGAATTAAAAAATCAAGCTGATCGATATGAAAGAGATGGAGATTATGCTGCTGTAGCTGAGATAAGATATGGGAAACTTCAAGAGGCGGAGGAAAAAATGTCAAAACTACAATTAAAGCTTGTTAACTCTCAATCATCAGACAATTTAATTAAAGAAGAAGTAACTTATGACGATATAAGCGAAGTGATATCTAAATGGACTGGAATTCCAGTATCTAAAATGCTAGAGTCAGATAAAGAGAAACTATTAAATTTAGAATCAATACTTCATAATAGGATTGTTGGGCAAGAAAAAGCTGTTTCTTCAATTAGTGACTCGATTCGAAGAAGTAGATCTGGTCTTCAAGACCAAAATAGACCAGTAGGTAGTTTTTTATTTTTGGGAACCACTGGTGTTGGAAAAACAGAATTAGCTAAAGCACTTGCTGAGGTTTTATTTAACGATGAAAATAATATTACACGTATTGATATGAGTGAATATCAAGAACAAAATTCAATAAGCAGATTAATTGGTGCACCTCCAGGTTACATAGGCTACGAGGAAGGCGGACAACTAACTGAAGCCGTTAGAAGAAAACCATATTCGGTAATTTTATTGGATGAAATAGAAAAAGCACATCCAGATGCATTTAATATTCTTCTTCAAGTATTAGACGAAGGTAGATTAACAGATAACAAAGGAAGAGTTGCTGACTTCAAAAACAGCATTATAATTATGACTTCTAATATTGGAAGTCTTGAAATAAAAAAAGCATTTGAATCAAATCAATCTTTTGAAAAAGCAGAACAAATAGCAAAAAATGAAGTTATGAATATTCTAAAGCTTCAAATTAGACCTGAATTTTTAAATAGGATTGATGAAATTGTACTCTTCTCCCCCTTAACAAGAAATGAAATTCAAAAAATCGTTAACATACAAATTAAGGCTATTCAAGAAAGAATTAAAAACCAACAAATTGAATTAATCATCTCAGATGAAGCAAAATCAAAAATAGCTAAACTTAGTTTTGAACCAGAGTATGGTGGAAGACCTGTAAGGAGAGTTTTACAGTCACATCTTTTAAATTCATTAAGTAAAGAGTTACTCTCATCAAATTTAGATCTAAAAAAACAAATTTTATTTGATGTAATAGAAGAACATTTTATTTTTAGAAATACTTAAAAGAGAAAAGCTCACATTAATATTATATTTGCTATGTGCAAAAAAAAATCAACATAAAAAATAAACGTGCCAAGTTTGAATATAAATTTATAGAGGAGTATACTGCCGGCATTGTATTGACTGGAACAGAAATAAAATCACTTCGTAATAGCAAAGCTTCAATTTCAGAAAGTTTTTGCGAATTTAATCAGAATGGAGAATTATTTACTGTTAATATGCAAATTGAAGAATATAGATTTGGTACCCGATTTAATCATCGCCCAAAAGCACAAAGAAAACTACTTTTAAATAAAAAAGAACTCAAAAAATTACACAAAGAGGTCAAAATTAACGGTTTAACTATTGTACCTATTAATTTATTTATAAATGAAAAAGGTCTTGCCAAACTAAAAATTGTTTTAGCAAAAGGGAAAAAACTTTATGACAAAAGAGAGGTCATTAAGGACCGAGATAATAAAAGAACTTTGGATCGAATCAAGAAAAAATTTAATAAAGGTTAGATTTTAAAATAAATGATAATTCAAGAGAAATAATATATTCATATTTTTAAGTAACCACTCTTATATGCAAAACAAAATTAACATTACTTTCGGTAAATCAGCATTTTCCAAATTACCAAAGAAGTTTTCTGAAAAAAAATATAGTCGTGTTTTCATACTAGTTGATAACAATACTAATAAGTTCTGCTTATCTGATTTTATTTCTATAACAGGTTTTGACAAAGCAGAGATATTAATTATGGAGGCTGGTGAAGAAAATAAACATTTACAAACTTGTGAAAATTTGTGGAAAAATTTATCTAATAAGGGTGCTGATCGTAATTCAGTATTAATAAATCTTGGTGGTGGTGTAGTTACTGACTTAGGTGGATTTGTTGCTTGTACATTCAAGAGAGGAATTGACTTTTATAACATACCCACTACTCTACTAGCTATGGTTGATGCTTCAGTTGGTGGCAAAACAGGAATTGATTTAGGTTCACTAAAAAATCAAATAGGTGTTATTGAGGAACCTAAACAAGTAATTATAGATCCTATGTGGCTAGAAACCTTACCGAAAAATGAAATACGTAGTGGATTTGCAGAGATGCTAAAACATGGAATTATATCCAGTAAAAAATATTGGCAAACACTTAAAGAATTGACTGATTTAAGAGTCTCAACATTAAAAGAGTTTATAAAGCCATCTGTTAAAATAAAAAAGGAGGTAGTTTTAAAAGATCCAAGAGAAAAAAATTTAAGAAAAATTTTAAATTTTGGCCATACACTAGGCCATGCAATTGAGTCTTACTTTTTAATTAATCTCAACAAAAATAAATTATTGCATGGAGAAGCAATAGTAATTGGAATGATACTTGAAAGTTACCTTTCAATTCATTGTGCTGGATTAAAGATTGAAGTTGCTAAAGATATTAAAACTACTTTTTTAAAAAGTTTTAAAAAAATTGAATTTAGCTCCGATGATAAGAAAGAAATTGTAAAGCTTCTTAAACATGATAAAAAGAACATAGGGGATAAAATAAATTTCGTGCTGATAAGCTCAATTGGTAAGCCTAAAATTGATGTTCAAGTTCCTGAAGATTTATTTGAAGATGCATTCAATTTTTATTTATCCGATTAGGCAGAATTCCTACTTGCATTTATATTTCCAAAAAGAGATCGCGTTACAATAGCCTCTAGTGTTTCTATTTTTTTAACATTGTCTTTATCGTTTCTTTTTATTTTTTGCAATTGCATTAAAGCATATTGTTGAATGGTCAATAATGGCTGTACAATTTCTTCCCTTGCATTAATTGATGCCTTTCCAGAAGGTTCATTTTCCATAAGAGATTGAAAGTCACTAATTTTTAATAGTACCATTTTTGTTAGTTTATATTCTCTAAATATTAATTTCCAAAATGAACCAAATTCCTTGTCATTCTTCATGTACGAAGTCAATTGAAAAAATGATTTTGATAAACTCATCATACTATTAAAAATTAAGGTTCGAAAAAATCGTGAATTCTTATAAAGAGTTTTCAAATTTTCAATCCTTCCCTGCTCAATAATAGTATCCAATGCAGTACCAAGCCCAAAAAATCCCGGAACATTTTGCTTTAATTGACTCCAACTTCCAACAAAAGGAATTGCTCTAAGATCTTCAAATTTTAAAGTTGAAGATTTTCCTCGTTTAGATGGACGACTACCAATATTAGTTTTAGAGTAAAATGGTAAAGTAGACATTTTTTCTAAATATGGAATAAAATTTGGGTGTTCCTTGAAATCTTGATATGCTTTGTAACTAATTGTTGCTATTTGTTCCATTAATTTCCTGTCATCGTTTGAAAGGTTATTTTTACCTGGGCTAAGAATTTGATTCTCAATACCAGAGCTTAATAATTGTTCAAGATTATATTGCGAAGAATCTAACGTTCCGAAATTTGAGCTTATTGTTTGACCTTGAATTGTAAGTTGAATATCATCACTTTGTATTGTGTCTCCCATTGATGCATAAAATTCATGAGTATTTCCACCCCCTCTTGCTGGTGGCCCACCCCTTCCGTCAAAAAATGCAATTTGAATACCAAATTCATTCCCCAATTTGCTTAGTGTCTCCTTGGCTGTGTAAATACTCCAATTTGCCATAAAATAACCACCGTCCTTAGTTCCATCAGAAAAACCAAGCATTATTGTCTGCTTCATGTCTCTTCTCTCTAAATGATTTTTATATTCACTATTTCTGAAAAGAGCTCTCATCACATTTCCTGCTTCTTTTAAATCTGGAATAGTTTCGAATAAAGGGATAAAATCTACATTTGGCTTTTCCCAATTACTTAAGCGACACATCGCAAAAAGTTCAAGAATATTTTCCAATGATTGACAATTACTAATTATATATCGGTTACAGCCTCTTTCTCCATTATTTTTTTGGATCTTTTTAATGGCTCTAATACTTTTTAAAGTATGATATGTCATTTCATTTTTGAAAATCTTTGGTGGTAAATCACCTTTCAAATCTAAAAGTACTTTACATCTTTCTTTATCATTTAATTTTAAATAATCTTTTGGTAAACCCTCTAAATACTCATTTATTTTCGAATGAGAGATTATATCAATAAAAACATTGTGATGTATTCTTGAATCCTGACGTATATCTAAACTTGCAAAGTGAAGACCAAATAATCTAAGTTTGTGGATTAAGTCTAAAACCTCATTCCTATATAAATTGTCATGATCTTTAGTTAACCCATCTAAAACAAACTCTAGTTCTGAGGTTATATAATTTATTGAAAAAAGTTTATTCTTTTTTGGATAAAAAAGCTCATTAAAAACTAATTCCTCAAGGGCTTCAATTCTGTCTTCCAGTCCAGGAAATGTAATTTTTCTCTTGAGTTTGCGCAAATCTCTGTAATAATTTCTAAGAATTGAAAACTTTAATCGTTTTGCAGTTTTTAATGTAATTTCTGGAGTTACAAAAGGATTGCCATCGCGATCGCCCCCAGGCCAAAATCCAAAATCAAAAATAGAATTTTTTAGATCATTAGAATCGGTAATATGTTCTGCTATATAATTATATATTGTACTAGCTGAGTGATAGAAAATATTTTCAAGAAACCATACAAGACTTACAGCCTCGTCATATGGAGTTGGCTTTTTTTTCTTGTAAAAAGGAGTTTTTCCTAGTTGGACCAAAAGTTTTTTGATATTATCTAGATTATCTTCTGCAATTGACTTAGATAGCTCATTAATAATAACAAGAACATTATCCGGATAAAACTGTGTTGGATGGGCTGTGAGTACGATTCTTACTTTAAATCGATTAACATATTCACTAAGAGCCTTTTTTAATTGTTTGTTTTCTGCCTCTTCTTTCATATTTCTTAGTGTTCCTCTGCCATGCATATTATTCACATAAGAAAATCCTGCGTCTTCAATTGCATCAAAGAGAACAACTTGACGTTCAATGTACTGAATGAAGCTAAAAATTAAGTCTTGTTTTTTAATTGTATCAAATTCTGGAGCATATTTTTTAAAAAAAGAAATGACAATTTCATTTGGATTGACATTATTTTCATATTGCTTTCTACAATGATCAGCAAATAATGGCATTAATATTGAAGTCTGCTTTATACCTTTAAAAGGGAGAGTTAAAAATAAGCTATTATAAATTTGAAATCGAGAAAGAATTTTTTCATTAAACCTTTCAATTTTTGGTTTTCGAGCCATTATTTAGTTCAATTCATTAAAAATATGATGCATAAGACGCTTTTTATCATTTATACTTTCTTCAAGAGAAATCATTGTTTCAGTTCTAGATACTCCAGCAACATCATCAATCATAAAAATTATATCCTTGGCATGATGTGTATCCCTAGCTCGAACTTTACAAAACACATTAAACTTACCTGTTGTAATATGTGCAACTGTTATGAATGGAATAGCTTTTAAAGATTCAAGGACTTGCTCTGTAGCGCTTGTTTTTTCCAAAAAAATACCAACGTACGCTATAAATGAATAACCAAGTTTCACATAATCTAAATTTAAGGAAGAACCCTTTATGATTCCTGCCTCTTCCATTTTTTTTACTCTTACATGAACTGTTCCAGCTGAAATTAATAATCGCTTAGAGATATCTGTAAATGGAACTCGGGTATTGTCTATTAAAATATCTAATATCTGGTGATCAATTTCATCTAAATTAACTTTATTCATTTGTTTGATAATTTTTGATTAGGATGCAAAATTAATCCAAAAAATTGAATTTTATTGAGAATAATCTCTTAATTATTCGTTTTTAATGAAAATAATTTATTGTACTTTGAGTTTTTTACTTCTCCATTGAGTATAAATGATATTTTTGCCCTCTCACCTTTCAGGTCAATATGGCGATGTGCTTTATATGGTAAATTATTATCAAATTTTATAAATATTGGCACAAAATTAATCTTATTTCTATCGAGCTTTTCAAGATATTGTACTGCTAGTTGCTGTTTTTTAAAAACCTTTTCATCATAAACTATATCAACATTTGAAATCAATAAATCAGTATAGCTTTCAGTGTTTTCTGGTATTTTAAAATATTCATCTGTACTATTATTGTTTGATTTTTTAACCAGTGATTTTAATAGTAGTTTAAAAGCTTTAAATATATAATTTGTTACTATAGTTCTATCATAATCATTTGGGTAGTGGCCTGCCTCAAATAGAATTGTTGGTATTTCTGAAGATGTAAATGAATCTCCTACGCAATTAGGATTATAAACATCATTGTATCTAGCAATACCATAAGGAAGTTCTTTGCTTAAACCTTTTTTTATATCTATGATTATCTTCATTGCTTTTTCTCGAGCTGGTGTTATTGATCTATCTTCATCAGCTGATGGTGCAAGGAAAGAGAGAGTAGCAGGCTTTCCACTATTTCCAGCGCCATATATAGTTCTTTGGCCATGAAGATTCAAAGCAAGATATGGTGATATTCGTTTAATTGCTTTATTTAAAACTACACTCTCGGGTTCACTTAGAGTCATTGCATCCCTATTTAGATCAATATTATTAGCGTTATGTCGGGTATAAAGTTTAGAACCATCAGGATTAAGTTGAGGTATTATATATATACTAAAAGTTTTTAAATATTCTGATTGTGAAGTATTTAATAGCCAAGGTATTAATTTAAATATGGCTCTGGTTGTGCTTGTCTCATTACCATGCATTTGCGACCACATAAAAATATTTTTTTTCCCATTTCCAATTTTTAATTCAATTATGGGCAAACCTTTAACTGAACGACCTATTTCATACTTTTCAATGGACCCATCAAATTTCGTTATCGCTTTTTCAAGCAATTCAGGGGGGAAATATCTTTTTTTTGACATCTTTTTTAAAAATACAAATGTAAACAACATATTGTATACAAATGTAATTCACAAAAGTGAACAAAAAGTAATCGTAAGTGATTTACAATTTTTTAAAACATATACATTTGTAAACAAAAAAATTAAAATCAATTATAATTATATAATAATCAAGCAATTAAAGATCATGTTTAATTTATAAGTTTAATTTTTTTATCTGTTTTATAATATAAATTTGATTTGTATATTTGCAAGTAATTCTTAATTGTTTACAATGTTAAACACTGATAATTTTATTTCGAGGTTAGAAATTATAATGGAAAAAAATCAATTAAGTGCTGCAGCTTTTGCTGAACGAATAGGTGTTCAACGATCATCAGTTTCTCACATTTTATCAAAACGAAATAAACCAAGCTTAGATTTTATTTTAAAAATAAATAATTCTTTTAGTGAAGTAACCTTAGACTGGTTACTGTCAGAAGAACCCTCTAAAGTGATAAAACCACTAGCCTATTTGGATGAAATAGATAAATACGCATTGAATGATTCAAAGGATGAGTCATATGTTACACCGAATAATGATGAAAATTTTGACAGTTCAAATGAGGTTACTGAGGTTATAAAATTTTATAAAGATGGTAGTTTTAAAACCTTTTTACCTAGAACTAAGTAAATTAGATTATGCGCAAAATTCTATTTTTTATATTATTTATCCTATTTTCTTGTTATGAATTGAAAAGAGATTGCAAATCTTTTCATTTAGGTGAATTTAAATTCTCTCAAATTATGGGCGGTGAAATGAAAACATCTTATTTCAAGAGAGATAGTTTATATGAAATAGAAATTTTTGAAAATAAAACTGATACCGCTAGAATTAATTGGGTTAGTGATTGCGAGTGTATTCTTACTAAATTAAATCCTAAAAATTATCAAGAAAAAAGACCTATACAAATCAAAATTTTAAGCACTGATGAAAACTCATATGAATTTGAATATTCACTTGTAGGTGATATAAAGAATAAAAGAAGAGGTAAGATTGAAAAATTAAAATAATTACTAAAAATCAATTTTTATTTGATTTTGATCATCAAGACCACTTACAATCTCGTTTTGTTTTACTTCTATCTCTAATGGATTTTCTATTTCTTCCTCTTTATAGTCTAAGGCCTCCTTTAGCTCAACTCTTTTTATTTTATTTGACGTGATTTGATTTCCCAAAGCTTTAAATCCTTTTACGGATATGAATTCTTCAGCATTAACTTCTAATGGTTTTAAGTGGTCTTTTCCTCTTGGTTTTTCGAATATGATTTTAATAACAGGCCTCCATTCGGAGACAAAATATACCAACTCTCCATTTTCTTTTATAAAACTATCTTCTTTGTCTGAATTCTCAA
>CETE01020087.1_pt1 | contig 85561 bp, 65 predicted proteins | sample 531241 | NCBI WGS metagenome assembly CETE01 (sample SAMEA2622336, study PRJEB7988) | marine metagenome | biome: marine biome (ENVO:00000447); feature: deep chlorophyll maximum layer (ENVO:xxxxxxxx); material: "saline water (ENVO:00002010), including plankton (ENVO:xxxxxxxx)" | depth 30 m
AGCTATTCCAGTAATCTTTGTCACTTCCCATAGCGATCCAGAAAATGAACATGTGGCATTGTCGTTAGGTGCCATAGACTTTATATCCAAGCCCATTGATATTGGGTTGTGCCAGATGCGAGTTAGAAATCATCTCACTATTCAGGACCAAAAAACGAAGCTTGCTCGTGTTAATCACGAATTAGAAGCAGAGAAAAAGCAGCTTGCTATTACTCTCAAATCTATAGCTGACGGCGTTATTTCAATTAACGCAGCAGGGGATGTAACGTTTATTAACCCGGTAGCGCAAAGGTTAACCGGTTATAGTGAAACGGAAGCCCTTGGCAAACCTATCGATGAGGTTATGAATTTAAGAGATGCCTCGACAAATGAGCGTCTTTTAAACCCCGCTCTTTACGCACTAGAAGTGATGCGTCCGGTAGCTATGTCTTATAACGCCACGCTGGTAAGCCGACACAATCAAGTATTCAGGGTAGAAGATACAGCGTCGCCCATCATTGATGAGGATGGCCATCTGTCTGGCGCGGTTATCGTTTTCCAAGATGTGTCAGAAGCCATAGAAATGGCAGTAAAGATGACACATTTAACCAACCATGATCAGCTCACGGGCTTGCCAAACCGAGTGCTGTTGCACGATAGAGTTGTTCAGGCTATCACCCGTTGTTTTACCTCTAAGCAAAGCATAGCGTTATTGTTAATTGATATCGACAATTTCAAGTACCTCAATGACAGCCTTGGGCATCAAGTCGGCGATTATATTATTGCGTCTATTGCAAAGCGCCTTGCTAAGGTTGTTGGAGAAAGCGCTACGCTGGCCCGCGTGGGTGGCGATGAGTTTGCCTGCTTACTTACTGAAATTGGTTCAGGCTACAGTGCAGACAGTATTGCTATGGCGTGTTTGCAGGCGGGCAGAGAGCCCATTGATATAGACGGTAAGGCCCATCAACTTAGCTTAAGTATTGGAATTAGCCTTTATCCCCAAGATGCTGTTAATGCGGAAGAGATGATGCGCCATGCAGACTCAGCCATGTACCGCTCTAAATCAAAAGGCAAAGACACTTTCAGCTTTTTTTCAAAAGACCTGCAGCATGCCATGCATCATCGTGTGGAAATGGAAATAAAGCTTAGAAATGCCATAGAGAACGACAGTCTAGTCATTTACCTACAGCCTAAGTATGACTTTGACGATAGTGCAGTATTAAGTGCGGAAAGCTTAGTCAGAATGTTCGACGAAAATGGAAAAGTTATTGGACCCGATGAGTTTATCCCACTGGCAGAAGAAACTGGGCTAATTCATCAGCTAGGAAAGCAAGTGTTGCAAAAAAGCTGTGAGTTTGTCGCTAAATGCAACGAATTGGGGCAAGACTTCAAAGTGGCGGTAAACGTAGCTGCTAAACAGCTTTCAAACCCAGGGTTCGCAAAAGAAGTTGCTGAAATTATCAACGAAGCGGGTATCGCCGCGTCGTCTATAGAATTGGAGGTAACAGAATCAGCCTTAATGCACGACTTTGAACAAACCAGAGATATCCTGAACGACTTGGCTTCATTGGGCGTTACTATTGCGTTGGATGATTTTGGTACGGGCTATTCAAGTCTCTCTTATTTACGTCAGTTCCCATTGAATGTGCTTAAGATAGATCGCTCTTTCGTTATTGATATGGATAAAGAACAGCAGGCACATGATATCGTAACGGCAATAGTGCATTTAGCATTAAGCTTAGAGTTAACCATTGTTGCCGAAGGGATAGAGACCCAATCTCATTTTGCCGCGCTCAAAGCACTTGGGTGTCACTTAGGGCAGGGGTATTTTATGTGTCGCCCTATGGCGATGGCGGATTTCTTCACGAAGTTCATCGATGATTGCCAAGTAGCGTAAAGTTCACTGGCCGCTGAGTAGAGTGCTAATCGATAGTCTCTTCTTTATAACCTTGTCGTTCAAACCATACCTACTTGAAAGCAAACTAGCTGACTTTTCGATACAAATTTGGATGTAAGGTGTTAGACTTGCGTAAAGCGTTGTTATTACTTTGATATTGTAAAAGCAGAAACAACGCAAGCGAGAATGGTCACCTTGGTGTAGTAACAATAAAAGTACCTGATGAATCGAAAAGAAATAAAACCCTACGCAGAGTGTAACGTACTTATTGTGGACGATGAGCCGATGAGTCGTATGCTGCTCGAATCCATCCTAGAGTCGGTGTTTACCTGTGCTACAGCCGAGTCGGGAGAAGAAGCCATATCCTACTGCGAGGCAAACCTTCCTGACCTAGTCCTGCTTGACATGAACATGCCAGACATTAATGGGTTAGATGTTTGTACCGCTTTAAAAGCCTCGCCTGAAACGAATCATATCCCCGTCATTTTCGTTACATCTACAATGGATATTGAGAGTGAAAATGCGTGCTGGGAAGTAGGGGCGTCAGACTTTGTCATGAAACCGGTTAACGCCTCTACGTTAACGCATCGCATCAAAACACATCTGCAAAATAAGCTTCGCACCGAATTCCTTGAAATGATGACATTTCACGATCAGCTAACGGGTTTGTACAATCGTACGTATTTAACCAAGGAAATTCCGTTACTCATTAAGCAAGTTGCGAGAGACAAAGGTACGGTTGGAGCAATAATGATCGACATCGATTATTTTAAGCTTTTCAATGATACGTACGGGCATCTCGAAGGCGATATTTGTCTTCAAAAAGTGGCGCAAATTATATCGGATACGGTTAAACGGCCGAAAGATGCCGTTATTCGCTTTGGCGGCGAAGAGTTTTTGGTCGTCCTCCCCTATATCGACCATCAGGGCACAAAGCTAGTGGCACAACAGCTTGTTGAGGCTGTCGCCAATGCAAGCATTCCACATGGTAAAGGGATAGAAAACCGCGTATCAATAAGTGCAGGCTTTGCAGTTTGGAAAGCTACGGATGTGGTTGAAGACGATGTGGCTGCGCTTATAGAAGACGCTGACATTTCACTGTTTGAAGCAAAAGAATTAGGGCGAAACCAAGCCAAGGGCTGAGGCCACCGCCCAATATCCCATCATAAAAATAGAATTTCTAGCCTATTGTTTAATATCCCGTATTCAAATCCCAAGCTATCATTATAAATGCGGGGCCGCTGTGCACGAATCGAGCAAGGCGGCAAGAATCTTGTGGTCTTTACGCTTGGGTAGCGAACCATGGTTTATTTTGACGAACAATCGAGTTTGAATGTGAAACTGGAACACCAGTTGAAGGCATCGCTAACCAGTTTGGTACAGCGAGGCTGCGATTCGTTTGGCGTGTTTCAAGGTTTACTTTTACAGCTGGACGAAGAGACAGTTAATATATTGGTTAAAGCTTCGTCGGCGTATGCACCCAACTTTAAGTCGGTCCCTTCTTTCTCTACCTGTGTGCCTGTAGACAACTGTTTCCCTGTAAACAGCGCTAAGTGTTCTACTGCATTTAAACAATGGTTTTCTACTTATTTTAATGCCGAAAAGTACATCCGAGGCCGTGTTCATACCCTAGATGGAAGCCAAGTGTGCTTGGTCTTTATTAATGCGTGCCCGGAACAGCCGGTAAACCTCGACAAGCTGTCGCTGTTAGACGATTGCCTGAGCGTGATGTTGGATAAGTTTCATCTCGAAAAAGCAGAGACCAATCAAAACACGTTGTACGAAAAGTTACAAAGTGTAGCGAACATAGGCACGTGGGAAGTTGATTTGACCACGAATGCACTTAGCTGGTCTTCACAAACTCGGCTTATTCACGAAGTCTCAGAGGACTTTGTACCCACATTAGAAACAGCTATCAACTTCTATAAAGAGGGGTTTGATAGGGATGAGATTAACCGCATTGTTTCCCATACGGTGGCTACGGGTGAACCGTGGAGCGCAACTCTTGAGTTAGTTTCAGCGAAAGGTAATTCGGTTTGGATTGAAACTCACGGCATGGCCGAAATGAAGCAAGGGAAATGTATTCGGTTGTTCGGAACTTTCCAAAATGTCAACAAGTCAGTGCAACTTAGACTTGAACTCGAAGAAAGAAGAAGAGAAGCTGAAGCTGCGTCAAAAGAGCGTGGCATGTTGTTATCACGTATAAGTCACGAGCTAAAAACACCGCTTAATGGCATAACCGGCATGCTGCAGGCAATTAAGTTTGAAAATAAAGAAAACGTGCGCATGCGTAAAGCGGATGTGGCGCTGCATAGCGCTGACCGTCTATTGTCTCTTATCAACGATGTGCTCGATTACACGTCGATTATCAATGGCGAATTCTCACTCAAATATAGTGACTTCTGTGCGCGCTCGTTAATAGAAGATATTCTGGATGTGTTTAAAACCAAATGTGCAGAGAAAGGTGTGAGGCTTTACGCTGTACTTTCTTTTGACGAAAACACTTATGTAAATGGTGATGCCGCCAGAATTAGTCAAGTCATCACTAACCTGCTCTCTAACGCGGTTAAGTTTACGCCCAAAGGTTATATTTCGGTACAAGTAGCGTTAAAACACCAAGGTGACGTTCCTATTCTGCTTGCCTCGATTGAGGACACTGGTGTGGGCATGAGTGATGAAATATTGTCACGTATTTTTAGACCATTTCAAAACGATACCGCCAGTGCCTCTGAAGAGTTAAATGGAAATGGTTTAGGGCTGTCTATCGTCAATCAACTTGTCGGCAAAATGGACGGCGAGCTTGAAGTGCGTTCAAGCGCAGGGAAAGGCTCCTGTTTCGATATAGCTATACCTGTAGAAATGGCAGTTTTAGATAAAGAAAAGCAGAGTGACGTTATCCTCTCTTCAGACCTGCTTAGCGTTCCTCTTAACGTTTTGGTTGTTGATGACAACGATATAAACCGTTTCGTGCTTGCATCCATGCTAGAGAAGTTTAATTACCTTCCAGATGAAGCCGAAAATGGCGAAGTGGCCGTTCAAATGGCCCGAGCTAAAAAATACGACATTATTTTTATGGATTGCGCTATGCCTGTGCTCGATGGGGTAAGTGCGACTAAGGTTATTGTCCAAGAAAACTTATTGCCCAAACACGGTCGTATTGTGGCTGTAACGGCAAATACTACACCTGAAGATAAAACTAATTGTAGCAATGCGGGCATGGCCGATTTTCTTGCCAAGCCCGTGGTACAAAATGACGTTACTCTTCAGGTGCGCCATGCACTAAATGCTAAATCAGTGACAGCGTAGAGGTTAAAGTGCGTTTATTCCGCTGAAGGGGGCGTATCTTTTACGGTTTCCCAATGCGTTACAATATAGTCTGTAACCTGTGAGCCGACTTTATAGGCGGCTTCTATTGCGGCTCCCATTGCTGCATATCCATCGCCAGAACTTTCTAACTGTAGGTTCTCCGCTGCACTCAACGATGGTGGCTGCATGGTAAAATTGCTTGCGGTTCTAAGGATAAGCAGGCGGTCTTTGTCTACTAAGCTGGCATTGTCCAAGTAGCTCAAGCTTTGAAGTGTTGCTGAATCTTCCATGCCTGAGGTGACAAAATTTCCTTTGCCCTGCGTCCAGTATGCTACCCAATCGTTTGCCCACGTATTTAGTTTTTCGCCATGCCAAAAAGTAGAAGCAGATAAATGCGCACCCATAGATACATTTGGAAGTGCCCTTGCATTAGCGGAGTTGGTGTACTTGTCTCTCAGTGCATCCATCGCTTCGTTGTTTAAAAGCTTGGTGTCTTTTGTTAACGAATAGGCCCACTTTGCTAACGGTAAGTTCAGCGCGTACACCTCGCCATTTGGGCTGTTGTTTACGTCTACAGCGTCAGCGTTTTCAAAGGGCGCGTGAGTGAAGAGGGGGAAATAGCCCGTACTCCACTGAGACGGAATTTCTCTAGCGTCAATTTGATGTGCTAGGTCGCCATCGACTACGTAATCGGTCCAAATTGCACTTCCAATGGTGTTATCCGCTGGGTCGACTCCCGCGATCCCTGCGACCAACCAATAGGCTTGGGATAAATCAAAGCGAGGATCAAGACCTAGTGCCATTATTGCTGCTGAAGCGCGCGCAATGCCCATTCCCGTAACCATACCGATGACACCTGTATCAGGATTGGCGTAAATATCGTGAAAGCCATGAGGCAAAGGGTATTGGGTTGTGAGTTTCTGGCGAGCCTTCCACAATTGAAATTCACCAGGCGCGTCTCCTTCGTCGTTGCCAATTTCGAACATACTTACTACAACAACCTTCACTTTCATTGGCGGCTTAGCGTCATTGGCTTTAACATTGGCAGAATAACTACTGCTACAGAAACCCAAAAACATAGCCAAAATAAGCAAAGCGTTGAAAAAGGCAGACCGTTTTTGTTTAAGCAGTGGATAAAAAGAAAGATGCATTTAGTACTCCTAAAAAAGAGCCCAGCATTATCAAACTGGGCTTCTTATCGAAAAAACTTACAGGCCTGAGAGCGTATGTCGAACGTTCAATCTACACATGAAGCACGACCACGCTCAAAGACTATGCGAACTTAGAATGAGTAAGTAAATTTAGCATTCCAGTGACGCGGAAGTTCAGGTAATACAATTTGACTACCAAATAGATCAGGGAAGTTCGAGCGGAAATAATCTTCGTCAGTTAAGTTTTTAACGGTTAGATTAACACTCCAATCTTCGGCTTGGTAAGATACACCTGCATTCACTAGCGTGTACGAAGGTAGAGTCACTGAACCCGAGAAACCTGAAGATACTTCATCAGCATTCACGACACTAACACTTGCAGCATACCCGTTTAAGAAGTCATAAGTTGCAGTTAAGCCATAGGTGTTTTCTGGAATACCCGCTTTGATGGCAGAAAGGTTGCCATATGCCGTATTACCGTTTGGCGTGCCCCCAAAGAAGATTGAAGGATCGTCGATATTTGCAAAGTCTTCGGCACCAAAGAAACCAAATTGGAAACCACCACCGTCAAGTACTGTCAAATTAGTAACTTCAATGTTGGTGTAAACTGCTGTTAATACAAGCTGTTCATTTACTACCCAACGAAGCTCAAACTCTGTGCCTTCATTCAGTGTAGTGTTGTTTGTTACAGTTGATTGAGCGTTGATGTCAGTACGTTCTTGTTCGTAAATAGATAACGCAACGTATAAGCTGTCATCCAAAAATGAGCCTTTGACACCGTACTCGAAAAGCTCCGACGTATCGAAGAATCCGCCAGGAATATTTTCTACGTCTATATTTGCTCCCTGACCTGCAACAATCGTAGCTTGCTCTGCTACAGTAATATAAGGAATTAAGCCAAAGTCTGTCTTATATGAAACGCTAGCATTCCATGAAATGCCGTCTTCTTTGTCCTCAGCCGTTACATCTTCGTCGCCACCAAATAGAGTAATTCCACCTGGCGTTGTACTCTCTACGTCTACTGAGTCATAACGCAATCCTAGTACGACATTCCAACCATTTTCCCAAGTTAGGTCTGTCATAGCTGCAACACCTAGGTTCAGATAGTTGCCCACGTCATAATTTGAGTAACCAAATCCAGCTCTAGTTGCGAGAAGGCGTCTATCTAACGCCGTTGAAGGACCTGTTAAGTCACGGCGGTCAAAAAATTCGTTTATGAAATCATCGCCGCTTTCAAAATCTGTGTATCGAATTGATGGGGAGAACTGAAATTGTGCGAATAGACTGTCGCTTTCGTATTCAGTTGCAAAAATAACTTTATCTTCTATTACATAAGCGTCATGAAATTGTGAGAAGCCGTAAGCATTTTCGTTCAAGTTTTCATAACTTTCATAGAAAAACTGGTTTTTGATTTCCCATTCATCCGCGTAGTAAATCATATCAAAATAAAGCGTGGTTACTTCATTTTCCAAAACGTCATCGGCAGCAATGAGCGTTTGATCGCGGCCAAGTTGTGCGGTGCCTACATCTACTAGGGCCATATCATCGCTGAAACTTGAGCCATCTTCAGTAAGTGGATCTACTTCTACAAACAGGTTTGCTGCAAAATATTCAAAATGACTAATGCTTCCATCGCCGTCCGCATCGAGTGGCTTAGCGTTTCCGGTAATATAGGTGCCGTTGTCGATCAAATCTTGCGTAACACGGTTCCATCCTGCATTTTGGTTACCATCGTACTTGTGATACATACCGCCAAACTCAACACTTAGGTTTTCAGTCAAGTCCATATCGAAAGCGGCTTGGAGCACAGTTTGATCAGTTTCGCTGTTGCGGTAATAAGAGTCTGAGTTTTCTTGTTCAGCGTAGATATAGTAACCAAGCTCCTTACCAGCAAGTTTGCCTGGTCCTCCTACTTCGGCAGTGAGAACATTCTTATCCCAAGAGCCTGTAGTGTAAGAAAATTGTCCCGTTGGGCTGTCTAAATACTGTCCTCTGCCTACTTTTGCTGATTTCGGGTTAAAGTTTAAGTAGCCACCGATTTTAGCTGGGCCGTAAATTGGCGAAGCTGGGCCACGTACAATATCAACACTGCTCGACGCACCAATGGGAGTAGGGTAGTTTCCAGGGTTATCTAAACGGCGTACACCTCGAAAATACACTTCCCCAGGTGTGCCCCGCACATCTAGTGAGCCCGCAACACCAAAGAATGACTGTGTGAATGTACCTGGTGCGAATGCGACGAGTTCATCGATGTCTGAAACGTTGAAGCGCTCCATTTGCTCCTGAGAAATTGTGGACGCTGAGCGAGGTGTTTCGAGGATAGATTTGCCAAAGCCAAAAACTGACTCAACGTCTTGGCCTGGAAGACTCCCAAGGGATCCTGTCACCTGAATTTTTTCAACGTCTTTTTCTTTAACCTCTGTCTCTTCTTGAGCAAAAGCTTGCGACGATAGCGCGACTGCGGTAGTCATCGCAAAAGCTTTTGCTAGAGGAGATAAATTGAATGTAGTGTTTTTCATGGTTTCCTCGTTATTTTTAGTTGCCCTTTTTTAGGGCTCTATTCACGCATTTTTTTATGCGTTTTATTATTGGCAAGAGAGTTAGCAGGATGAGTGCCAACTACTTGTCCAGCTGGTCAACTTTTGACCTCTTCTTAAGTTGCTGAATTATAGGGATAAAAATATATAATATTGTTCTTATATTGTTGTTTTTATGTAAATAAACTTAATCGCATGAATGCATGCACTTTTATGGTGATTTTTAGCGAGCTTTTGCACTAAAAAGAGCAGAGGTTACGCCCGGTTGTCCGTCTATAGTTAAAATGGATGTCGAGTGTACGGAGTGTCCAACAACTTCATGGTTTACAACGGCTTTTTCATAGGGGACTTTCGTTGCCCTACGGCTGCTTTCTGGCTTTGGGTTGTGAATAGGTTCGTAAGAAGGGTTTTCCTGAGCAACGTCAGTGCTGCTTTCTACTTTTTGTGCATTAGTGTGTGGCGAAGCAATGGGCTTTTTTCCTGGTAAGGTTAAATCAAGGATGACGGCGGTGAGGCCGGCCGAGGTTACTGGGGAAAGTAAGATATTTTCAAGCCATGAAGGCAATTGAGCAAGGGCTTCTGGAACCATCATTACACCAATCGCCATACCTAGAGCACACGCTGTCACCAAGCTACTGCGCCTATCAAGCGCGTAGCTGGCTAATAGCTTTAAGCCGCCTACCGCCACCATGGCAAACATAACGAGTGTGGCACCGCCAAGAACTGGCTTGGGAATAGCCTGCAGCACACCACCTACAATGGGGAAGAACCCAATAACAACGAAAAGCGCTGCAACAAAAAAGCCGACCTTACGGCTGGCGATACCGGTTAATTGGATAACCCCGTTATTCTGGCCAAATGTAGTATTTGGAAAGGTGTTGAACATGCCAGCAAGGAATGAGTTTATGCCATCGCCCAAGATTCCGCCTTTCACTCTTGCTAAATAAATCGGACCGCTCACAGGCTGCTTACAGAAAAGACTATTTGCGGTTAAGTCGCCGGCCGTTTCTATTGCACTGAACAAATAAATAAGCGCAATAGGTAAAAAGAGATTGATATCAAAGGCAATGCCGAAGGCAAACGGAGTGGGGATTGCTATGACAGAAAGTGAAGCAAGGCCGCTAAAATCTAACCCTTTGGTAAAGCCGACATAGGTTGCGCCAATCTCCATACCAATAAATATGGCGCTTAAACGCAGCCAATGATTTGTTGAGGCGTTCAAGAAAACAATAATGAGTAACACGCCAAGGCCGATGGCTAAGTTTTCTGTGCTGGCGAAGTCAGCGGCGTGAAAACCGCCCGCAAGATCAGTCATGCCTACGTTTATCAAGCTTAGCCCAATAGCGGTTATCACAATTCCTGTGGTTAATGGCGTAATGATACGTTTGAGTTTATGTACAAACAGACTAAACACCACTTCGACCATGGCACCCGCCATAGTTAATCCAAACAACAAAGACAAGACATCTTCGGGTGTTCCTCCATTCGCCTTAACCTGATTTCCTGCCAGTATTAACGCGCTAATAAACGCAAAACTGGTACCTTGGATGGCTACCAAACCACTGCCTACCGGGCCTATACGTTTTGTCTGAATTGCCGTGCCTAAGCCGCTTACAAACAAGGCCATACTGATAAGATAAGGCGTGTATTCAGTAAGACCCAGTGTTGATGTAACAATGAGAGTAGGGGTAATGACACCGACGAAGCTTGCAAGTAAATGCTGAAATGCCGCGGTAAGTGAAGGAAGAAATGCCGGACTATCATGTAAATCGTAAAGTAGTTCGCTGTGATTTGAAGACATGGTTATTCCTTGTTATTTCCTTAATTGGCGCAGACCGAGGCGGCAAACTCGCAGATGAAATCACTGAAGCATTCCACGTTGCTGTTAAGAGGTTGTACTTTGCTGTTTGCAAAAGGTATTTGGTTAGCGCTTTCCGCTATTAAGGCTAAGAACTGTGTTAGATCTCGGTTTAGCTCAGTAAGTAGTTGCTCTTTTTTCTCGTCTTGTAAAAAGCTGTACTTGATACTGTTTTGACTTAATGTAACTAGCTCACTCCAGCTTAGATTGAACTGGGTAAATGCCAGGTAATATTCATCTGTGAGTGTGGCATCCCACATCCCTCGGTCGTCGGTTGAAAGTGCAGTGGGTACACCGGTTCTTAAAAGTTGAGGAAAGGGATGAGCGCTCAAATCATCGATGTATTCTAACTTTAGGTTTGAAATTAAATTGGTTTCAATCAAATAGCGGTTATGGCGCATGAGCAAATACGTTGAAGGATCTTTTAGCAGATTAATGCCATGGCCTATTCGCTCTGCGCCTAACAATAAGGTGTCCCGAATATTGGTATCTGCATGCTCAGATTCACCTGCATGAAAGGAGAGGCGAATGGCTGGATATTGAGCTCTAAGTCTCGTTATGGGCGCTAAAAAGCGCGTGGGTTGACCTCGGGGATCGTCCTCCCTGCCAACCAAATTTATCCCTACATACCATTTTCTATTGGCGTCTACGAATTTGAAGATCCAGTCTAGTTGAGCTTCAATGTTGTCAGTAAAACGAACCAAGGCATATTGAAAACGAACGGTGACACCAGTAGCTTTCGCTGGTTCGCTATCGAGCATGTCTGTAATAACTTTGAGCGCTTCAGCAGGGGGAAAGCGGCTCCCATCTGCGCGATTCATAAACCTAACGTTCATTTGCGTTTCTAAATAGCGCACATTTTCTTGTTGATACAGCTGCATGTTTCTAAGCAGAACCTGCGCTGTAATATAGGGGTTTTGAGTAAGCTCGCTTAAACGCTGCCAGTGAAACTCAAAAAACTCCTCTCGACCTTCTTCTGGCTTATCAAGTTCAACACTATGGATAAACGCTTCTTGTTCTTTGTTACTTAGGGCATTCAGCGCTTTATATTGCTTTTGCTTACATTTCGTTAGTTTAGAGTGGGTAGTGTTAGAAATAGTATGAAACAACGGCGCCGAGTCACACTCGCTATGATTTATCTTAGTGAAGTACTGATAGCCGCCGTTTAGTGCTTGATTAGTTGCTAGCTCATACCACCATTTGCCGTACGCCGAGCCTGATAAGTGATGGTGCAAGTCACCGCCTTTTGGAAACTGTTTAAGTAGTTGATAGGTCTGTGAATCGGTCAATGACTGAGTATATTGCTTAAACCAACTGTTTGCGTCTTCTTCAGTGGGAAAGGGGCTTGCGGCGGAATAAAGACCAACAAAGGATAAAGACAAAATGAACAGGGTTCGTACAACAAATGACATGAGCAATTTTTCTTAGCAATAGTTGCTCTATGGTTGCAAGATATTGACCAGTTGGTCTGCTTGGTAATGTGTTTTTAAGTTGTTGTTTTAAAGTGTTTTTTATGTCGGTTTGGGTCAGGAGCAAATAATTAGGCAATTCGTAAGCCCCATTTTGGTGCCTAAACAAAAAAATGCGCTAAATTAGCGCATTTTTTTAGAGCAGTGCGAACGGTCGTTTTATAGGACTACGCCTTCATCTAACGTCACAAAAATTGAGTGGCGTACTTCATTGTACATTGCGCGGGAACAATGGCCTTCGCCTTCTGTGTCTTCTAGCAATAGTACGTCACCTGCTCCAAACACATGACGTTCACCGTTAGACACCGTAAATTCAGCACGCCCTTTAATAATGAAAAGGAGTTGTCGCGCCGGCGCTGGATGCCACTTAAAATCATAATCTGCGGGCGTTTCGCGAAAAATTATTTTATCTGCACCGAATTTCTCTGAAAGCATACCGATAGGACCGCCGTCTTTTAGCGCAATCTCCACTTCGCCAAAGTGACTTTTACCTGCTTCATCGTTGTAAATCCTTGTTATTTTCATTATTAACCCTTCATTAAAACTTTACTGATTTGACCACTACGTATGCTTGAGCTTGCTAATGGTTTTATAAAGTACTGACAAACTTGCGGCCACGTCATCAATGGTAATAGATTCTGCAGGGTGGTGGCTTATTCCCCCCTTACAACGAGTAAATAACATGGCCACAGGGCAAATATCAGCAATAGCCATAGCGTCATGACCTGCACCCGAGGCAAGTACCCTCGGCTCAATCCCGCTTTCTTTAACGCCTCGAACTAGCGCTTCTTTCAGCTGGCTATCGCAATGCACCGCAGGTGCGCTGTGTGTTTGCTCCCGTGTTAGCGTTATTTGTCGTGCATGCGCAATGGCATCAAACTTTTGCAATATTTCTGCCAATACAGAATCTCGCAATTCATCATCTTCGCTTCTGATATCGAGAGAAAAACGTGTGCGACCAGAAATGACGTTAACGCCGTTTGGCGCATTCTCAATTTTACCTACCGTGGCTACAACGCCCGGACGCTGCAAGCTTATGCTCTCTACAGCTAATAGCATCTCTGCACTTGCGCACAGCGCGTCTTTGCGCATAGACATTGGTACAGTGCCAGCGTGACCCGCCATGCCTTCTACTGAAAAATTAAAACGTTTTGCACCAGCAATAGCACTGACAACGCCAACAGGCAGATTTTCTTGCTCTAAAACAGGGCCTTGTTCAATGTGAAGTTCTATGTAGCCCAAAATGTCGGTACGGGAAATCGCGGCACTGTTTACTGCGTCGAAATTAAGGCCGAAGTTCGCCATGGCTTGCTCTAAGTTCACGCCATTTTCATCTTTTAAATGACGCCATTGCTCTTGCCACTTACCGGTGAGCGCGCGGCTTCCTAAAAGTGTGGTGCCAAATCGCGTGCCTTCTTCATCACAAAAACCCACAATATCGATATGAAAAGGGAACTTGGTTTGCGTGCCGTCAAACATAGCGACCAGCGAAATAGCGGCGACCACGCCTAGCATTCCGTCGTACTTTCCGCCGTTAGGCACAGTGTCGAGGTGGCTACCTAGAATTAATCGCGGTGCGTTGGGCACGCTTGATGTATAGCGCCCCCATATATTGCCAACGGCGTCTTGCCAGGTTGTCATTCCGGCTTCAATCATCCACCCTGAGGCTAGTTGATTTGCAAGTTTGTGTTGTTCGGTCAAATAGCGCCTGTCTAAACAGGCTGGGTCCTGGCTTAAGGTGCCTAATGTTTCGCACCTTGCCATAACTTGCGTAGCTAATTCAGCAAATTCTGCGAATTCACCCATTCGCCACTCCCGCCGCTTTAGCCTTAGCATAAACGCTAAGCGCAGCATCTACCCCTTTACCGGCAGGAAGCGCAAACCCTTGCACACGAAGCACAGTTTCAAGGGACTGGAGGGTATGTAACACGGCATCTTCTCTGGCGTTATAGCCCATAGTGCCAATGCGCCAAATTTTTCCTTTTAGCGGACCAAAACTAGTGCCTATTTCAATGTTAAAACGCAGAAGTAAGGTTTCACGTACCTCTTCGCCATGAACACCTTCGGGAATATGAACACCTACAACGTTGTACATTTTGTGTTTCAGATCGCCAAAGGGCTCAAGTCCCATGGCCTGAATACCGGCTAGCATGGCGTCGCCCGCTACTTTGTGACGAGCAATCACGTTCTGCTGGCCTTCTTCTAAATGGAGGCGCGCGCATTCACGGGCGCAATAGAGCATACTGGCCGCTTCGGTGTGGTGATTTAGTCGCTCCTCGCCCCAATAATCCATGATCATGGGCAAGTCGAAGTAGTTAGAACGAATTTTAGGGCCTCGCGCTGCTTCATGGTGAGCATCGCGAATGCCGGCTTCAACGTGGTGACGGGTACGCACGGTTTTAACAAACTTGTCGCTTAGTGTAATAGGAGCACTGCCTGATGGGCCTCCCAAACACTTTTGTAGGCCAACTGACACCGCATCTAATTTCCATGCATCAACGTCTAGCGGGTTCCCACCTACTGACGCTGTTGCATCGCAGTAAAACAACACATCGTTCGCTTCACAAATCGCGCCAATTTCCGCAAGCGGTTGCAGCATGGTGGTGGACGTATCCCCTTGAACAATGGCAAGCAGTTTTGGTTGTACGTCTTTTATCGCCTTTTCAATCTGCTCAGGTGAAAACACTTCGCCCCACGGCACTTCAATGGTGTGAACTTCAGCGTCGGCGCGCTCTGCAATTTCAGCAAGCAAATGCCCAAAACGCCCGAAGATAGGCACGAGGACTTTATCGCCTGGCTCAATTGCCGATACCAATACAGCTTCAATTCCAGCGCGCGACGTACCGTCAACCAAGAAGGTTTGCTGGTTTTTCGTATTGAAAACATCGCGGTAAAGTTGCATGACCTCGTTCATGTAGCCTGTCATTACAGGGTCATATTGACCTACTAACTGGGTAGACATCGCACTTAACACACGGGGGTAGCAGTTAATTGGGCCCGGGCCCATTAGCAAGCGAGGCGGCGGCGATAGTGGAGCAAACGTTCTGTTAGAAGCTTCTTTAGACATGTGGGCACTCCTAGATAAGCACTTGCGCTAGCATGCGCAAGCCAGTGATGATGAGAACAACGGCGAAGATTTTCTTAAGTAAGCCAGCGTCTAGCTTGTTGGCTATGCTTGCTCCGACAGGCGCAAATAACACGGTGAGCGGAACAATGCAGACAAACCCCAGCAAGTTTACATAGCCGAACGTTGCGAAGGGCGCATCAACAGGAGTGGTGCCAACAAATAGCAGCGTAAGCGCCGCTGGAAGCGAAATAATTAAACCGACTGCAGCAGCGGTGCCCACCGCTTTGTGTGCTGGGTAGTTACAAAATGTGAGAGTCGGCACGGTTAACGTACCGCCACCAATGCCTACCATAGAACTAAATAGGCCAATGCAGGTTGCCATAATCGACTGACCCGCGCGGCCCGGTAGCCCTTTAAATAGCGCGTCTTTCTTGCCAATGAGCATATTAATGGCAGACAAGGTTGCAATAATGCCAAACAGTAAGGTAAGGAACGTCGGGTTAACAGCCGTCACCGCATAGCTTCCGGCAAGCACGCCAATTAAAATTAACACTGCCCACGCTTTTAGCAACGCAAAGTCTACGTTGCCTTTACTGTGATGAGCACGAATAGAGCTTACTGAAGTAGGGACGATGGTTGCTAGAGACGTTGCCGTGGCTATAACCATTGCGCTCTCAGGGGACACACCGAGGGCTTGGAACAAGAAAAACAGTACCGGCACGATGACAATACCGCCACCTACGCCAAGCATTCCTGCTAGTATGCCTGCGAACACGCCTGTTCCTGCTAGCGATAATATAACCGTTAGGTTATCCATTAAAAACTGCATGTGATTTCTTTCTCTTTAACGTTTGTTGGTTTAACTATTTTTCAGTGCTGCGTCTTAGCCACTGGGAATAAACTAGCGATGTCCAAAGTAGGCTTTGCCGTCACTTCTTGGGTCGCTTGCGCCGCTAACTGTACCTTCTGTGTCGCGAATAATTGCACCAGCATGACCCATGAGTTCGTTGCAAGGATCTACCGTCACCATATCGTGGCCCCGTGCCAGTAAGCTCTCACCCACATACTCAACTAAATCTCGCTCTGCTTTTAAGTTGTGACTTTGATCGCCCCATGTTCTACCAAGAAGCCAACGGCCTAGGGAAATAGCCTTGGCGATAGGTTGGTCGTGGTACACATGACGAGCAAACAGCGCCGCTTGGGTTTGAGGCTGACCTTCACCACCCATGGTGCCGTAGCTCATGCGTCGACCGTCAACAAGCTCAGCGAAAGCGGGGTTAAGTGTGTGAAATGGTTTTAAGCCTGGTGCCAAATATTGGTTACTGCTTGGAACGAGTGAAAACGAAGTGCCACGGTTGTTCCACACAATGCCTGTTTGCGGGCTCACTACGCCCGAGCCGAACTCCCAATATAGCGACTGTATATAGCTCACCATTCGACCTTCAGAGTCGCAGCAACCCATCCAAATAGTATCGCCGTGCTTGGCTTCATGGGGCCAAGGAAGTGCTTTATCTAAAGAAATGTTCTTCACCATTTCATCAAGTACATCATCACTTAACAGGCTTTGTAAGTTAACGGGCGTACGAGACGGGTCGGTAACGTTCGCGTTGCGCGCAATAAAAGCTTGTTTTGTGCACTCGATAAGTAAATGCACCATGTCAGCATCGGTGCTCCCTAAATGCTGAACTTTGTCGTACAGGGCTAAAATAATGAGCGACGCCACACCTTGCGTGGGCGCCGGCAAGTTATAAAGCTTGCCTTTGCTGGTGGATACTGACAATGGCTCAACAATTGTCGCTTTGTAATTGTTAAAATCTTCAAGACGAATAGGGGAGCCGGCGGCTTCTAAGTCTTCAGCCAGCTGTGAAGCTAACTCACCGTGGTAAAAGTCATCTAATCCTTTTTCTGCTAAATGCTTCAAAGTTTCAGAGAGCTTTGTTAGCTTTAAAATTTTACCTTTTTTAAGGGCTTTCCCCTTAATCAAAAACTGAGCGAAATTTTCATCCGCACTTAACTCGTCAAAGGTTTTGTTGCTGGCATCCACCAAGCTCTGGGTAACTTCAATCCCCCAGTTAGCTTGACTAATCGCCGTATCGAACAATGTGCTTAACGGTAAACCGCTTTGCCATTTGTGACTTATTTCAAGCGCGGCTTGCCAACCAGCAACAGCACCTGCCATGGTTAATGCAGACTTTCCGCCTCGACTCGGTATGGCATCGCTACCCTCGTAGAAAGAAGGCGTTGCACCTTTTGCTGCTACACCAGATGCATCAATGCCAATCGGCTTTTTACCAGGCTCACTGATTAGCCAAAATCCATCTCCGCCCATGCCATTCATGTGCGGGTATTCAACCGCGATAGATGCTGCAGCAGCTACCATAGCTTCAATAGCGGTGCCGCCTTTTTCTAATATGTTCAAGCCCACTTGCGATGCCGCAAAGTGAGGGGCAGTAAACGCTATATTTGGTTTTTCACTCATTTTTAATTCCTTCAAAAACTCGGCAACCGCGCAGTCAGTTTAAGCCCAAATCAGGCAAAATGACGGGCGCTTAGGTCTTACTTCCGCTTTCTAGTTTCAACTTGAATGCGATAGGGCGCTAATGCTTTTTTTAAGTGCAACTTAAAAAAACAGGCGCGCTTTACACGTTTAGCGAGTGGTTAACTTTTTTGCTAACGCGAGAAGTGTAAGATCGTTGCCTTTTTTGCCCACTAGCGATAATCCGCACGGGGCGTTGTGTAGGGTAAACAACGGCAAATGAAGTTGGGGTAATCCCGCAAGCCCAGCTATCGCCGTGAGTGCGAGCAGAGCGTTTCTATCATTTGCCAGCGTTGTTTCATCGGCATCACATCGAGGTGCTACACCGGGTGTCGTGGGAATAATCAATACATCTATTTCTTCAAACAGCGTGTTTAAATGATTGATTACCACAGATTGTTGCGCTTTAGCTTGTTCTACTTCTTGCGTTGTTATGGTTTTACACCAATTCAAGCGCAACATTATATCTTTGGCGATATCGGGTTGAGTGTATTCAATCCATTCGCCATGTTGCTGCCATATTTCATTGCCCTGTAAGGTACGAAAGGTAGCGGCAGTTTGTAAGGTTTTTAAATCTAGCTGTGTCTCTGACAATACAATACAGTCGTTGTTATCTGCCAGCGCTGCAAGCCATGTTTTGCACAGCGATTTGTGAGCGGCCTGCTCAAATAAATGCGCTGCTATGCCAAATCGAGGCGAACCTGATATTTCACTTTGTGTTGCGCTATCTATGCAGACATTGGCAACTTTAGTCAGCGTGTTTAGGTCGCGTGTCATCCAGCCCACGGTATCAAACGACGGGGCAAGTGCCACCATATTGTCGCAGGCCACAACGCCGTGCGTGGTGCGAAGCCCCCATAACCCTTGATAGCTAGACGGTACGCGAATAGAGCCGCCGGTGTCGGTGCCAAGCCCTATGTCGGCAAGGTGCGCGCTAACGGCCACCGCTGAACCTGACGAAGAACCACCAGGTATATGAGCTGGTGCCACTGGGTTTACCAGTGTTTCGTAGTGCTTATTCTGCCCGTGTAAACTGTAGGCAAGTTCATCAGTGATGGTTTTGCCTTTGAACGCGGCGCCCGCTTGAAGCATCTTTGCTACGCAACGATTTGTGTTTTTCGGAATCGAGTGTGTGGCTAACCAATCAGGATTTCCTGCTGCGGTTGGTAATCCTTCAATGTGAAACAAATCTTTTACTGCCAGACCTAGTCCGCTAAGCGGCAATTTACTTTGACTTTTTGCCTGATTCAGCGCTTTTCCTGACGCCGAAAATGCGTCATCTTTAACACTACCGTCAAGACTGAATGCGATTTCTAGGTTTTTAATTGCCTGCGTGAACTTGGCATCACAGGGCTTCAGTACAAAAGGAGAGCTCACAGCGCGTTACTTATTCGTTATTGTTTCTTTATTCGTCTTTAGATTAATGAAACAACTGTTTCATTAAAAAGTCAAGAGAAACGAACGTTGCTTCACTGGGCACTTTAGTAAGTACGTTATTCTCTGTGAGTTACATAATTGGAAAAGCGCTGAGTAAATCGATAAAAAAACTAAGTAAGTTGCTAGAAACCTTGGGGATTTTTCTTCAGGAATGCAACTTCTTCTGGTGTCGACTCGCGCCCTAAAATTCGGTTGCGGTGAGGGTAACGGCCAAACATTTCAATTATCTGTTGATGGCGCTTTTCAAAGGTGAATTCTCTTTCAAGGCCTTCTTGTGAAAATAGTTCCAATGCGACGTCGTGGATTGCGAGTGATTCACTATGCATAAACGGCATATACAGAAACGCGCGCTGCTGCGGTGTTAGTACCTTATCGGCTTCAACACTTACCGCTTCTTGCGCAAGAACCAAAGCCATGCTGTCTGCACTGAATGCATCTTTGTCATTGCGATGAATATTTCGCGAGAATTGATCGAGAAGAATTATTTCGGCAAGACGACCGGTAGCCGTCGCTCGCCAAGGCCACAACTCGCCCTTTATGGCTGCTGCACGCAATTTTGAAAATCGCGAAGTGATCGTTTTATCTAGTGCTGCATCTTCCTTAAACCATTGCTCTGGGGAGAGTTCTCCAAACCAAAAGTCTAGCACACCGTTAGCTTCTTCCATGACTACTTGCGTTTTATCCATATCAACTCCAACCACACGCTTTTAGCAGTGAAATTAAATTAACAGGTACGTTTTTATGCATTAAAACCCAAAATAAGCGTTGTGAATTAATACTTATACCCATTTTTAAGCGCTTTAGTTCCCTTTACGCTTGCAAAATAACAATTCTCTGCTACCCGCTCTCTTTATAGTGTTGCTTAAAAAGTGTTCTGTGGGAAGGGTTAACGCTTTGGACTTTCTAGCTCATCCATTTGAATGTAGATGTCAGTAATAGCGTCGACGCGTTCTGCGGCTTGGCTTCCTAATAATTCGTAGGTAAGGTTACACAGTGATGCAACTAGGCTCATTGGAGCCGCGTAACTATCAAATGGCGAGTCACTGCCAATGTGGGTAACCAGCAGGTGGTCGACATCGTGACGATATCCTTGGCCCGTTGGGTCGGTAATTAATACGGTTTTACAGTGTTTAATGCTATTTAAAACAAATTTGAATTGTCGGGTTCTACGACGAAAACCAAAAAGTACGACAAGATCATTTTCGGTTAGGTCGATAATATCTTCACTAAGTGTTTGACCGGGCTGAGGAAGCACACGGACCGACGCACGAATTTGTTTGAGCTGCTGCCTAAAATGAAGTGCAATGGGGTAAGCGTTTCTAAAACCAATCAAGGTGACCTGGCCTGCTGATGCCAGCAATTTAGCAATATCTGTCAACGCCTCTGAGGAAGTGCTATCAAATGTATTGGCCAAATTCTTACTATCATTCTCATGCTGAAGTACACCACTTGAAGGGCTTACAACAGGCACGCCTTGCTCACGTAGCTGAACAAGCGCCTCTTTAGCTTGCTGGTGCGAGTCAAAACCCAGCTGGCGAAAGAAGCGACTGACTGTGGCCTTTGACGTCCCCGTTTTTTCTGCAATTAAAGACGTAGATTGACTTAATACTGCGATAGGATTCTGCTGAATATAATGCGCAATAGCCTTGCCCGAAGGGGACAAAGAGGCATAGTGGTTTTCAATTTGCTGTAAAACGTCGCTAGGGCTATTTTTTGTCATTGGTATCGCCTTATACATCTTATGCAATTATTTCACGACTTTTGTGCGATATACAAACACTACCTGAATTCAACGCGTTCACGTACTTCAAAATAGGTTTTTCGAAGCCGATTATTGAAGTAGAACACTATAATGAGCGTTGTTGCTTATTACTAAAAAACGCTTACAAGTTTCCACTGCTCTTAAAAAACCTTATCTATATAGAGAGTTACGAATGTGCAGTAAAGCATAGGGCTAAAGTAGCACTTAATTAATCACTCATGCTTTGCAAATTGGCACTACACTTTCATAGACATAAACCGTAAAAATTCACAAAAGTGTCATCGGTTGGTAATTATCTTGTTGGTTTAGCATCGATTCTAGTTAGTAAAAACGTTTGGGGAATCGATCAGCGAACCTAGCATGATCGTGAGAAAGAGGTGAGTTGTGGCAAAGCTGTGGTCTGAATTGATCTTGCTCTTTGTGGTGATTCCCTTTGCCGTTCTCTACTGGATAAAGCATTTTGCAAATTATCTCATGCCTATTTTAGGTGTTATGGGACTTTGTTGCTTAGCTATCTTGTTAGCAGATAAGCAATTTAAACGCATTAAATTGTGGCATTGGGAAGACTATCGAACGCATTTAAAAAGTACGCTAAGGTTATTTTTGCCTTGGGCGAGCTTACTGGCGCTGGTAGTTTACTTTTTTAAACCGGAATTGTTCCTACATTGGCCTATGAACCAGCCATGGATGTGGATAGCTACATTATTGATTTATCCGTTAGTGTCGGTCATCCCGCAAGAGATCATTTTTCGAACGTACTTTTTTCACCGTTACAAGCGAATACTGCCTTCGAAATATGCAAGGTGGGCCTTAAGTACTTTTTTATTTGGTTTAGCCCACTTAGTGTACGGTAACTGGATTGCTGTAGTCATTTCTTGGATTGGCGGTGGCATTTTCGGTTATAGGTATATGCAAACTAACTCGACGCCCGTGGTGGTTATAGAACACGCTATATGGGGCAGTTTTTTATTTACCATCGGGCTGGGATCTTATTTAGTTATCGCGTCGTAGTTATTTATATTAAAAACCGAAACACATGAACGCCAAGGAGTGAGGTGATGTTCAGTGCGCAACAAATATTACAACCCTCTATTTTAAATAAGCGAGCGGGGCTTTCTTTCTCGCAAACCGACAGCGAACCTTTTATACAAACTTTGCTTCAACAAAGTGACGAAGGTGGCGCAATAAGCAGTTTATCAAGTGCACAGTCGTTACTCTCTCAGCTTTGGGAGAACTTTGTTTATCGTTTACCGGGGTTGGCGCTAGGTTTAGTTATCATGGCGGCGTTTATCCTTTTAGCGCCACATATTGCCAAGGTTTTAGTTAAACCGTTAACCCGTACGACCACATCTCCACTGCTGCGCTCAGTCATTCAAAGAAGTGTCAGTTTAGTCTTAATTTTACTCGGTATTTATCTATTTTTGTTCTTAGCTGGGCTCACTGGGTTTGCAATCGCGGTGGTGAGTGGTACAGGTGTGGTGGGGCTTATTCTTGGTTTCGCCTTTCGCGACATCGCCGAGAACTTTATTTCAAGCCTACTGCTTACTATTCAACGCCCCTTTAGAATAGGGGATATCGTACAAATCAACGATTTCACCGGCATCATTCAGAAAGTAACGGCACGTGCGACCACGCTGGTGGATTTTGACGGCAACCATATTCAAATACCTAACGCGACTATTTACAAAGGGGTAATCAAAAACCTTACGGCCAACCCGCTAATGCGTGGGCAGTTTGTTATTGGCGTGGGTTACGATGCTGATATACAACACGCACAGCAGATGGCGCAAGAAATTACGTCAGCACAAGACAACGTGTTAATCGACCCTGAACCGCAAATTCTTATCGACGAACTAGGCCCCTCGACCTACAACATCAAGGTTTATTTTTGGGTGGATGTAGAGAAAACGAGTGTACTAAAAATGGCATCGGTGCTGATGCGTAAAATCACCCAAGCCTTCTTAGAGGCGAATATCAGTATGCCTGATGATGCGAGAGAGCGCATTTTCCCTGAGGGTATGCATATTTACCACGCTTCCGAGAAATACGCTTCAAGCGCTCGTCCTTCTGAAAATGAAGCAAATGAGTTAAGTGAAATAACTACAGGCCAAAAGAACGTAAAAAGCTTGGATAGCGAAAAGAATAGTGGAGCCACAGAAAATCGAAACGAAAGGTCAAGTGCAAAAGGGGCTGGAAATGCGCGCCCACAAGAATCGAAAATTAATGATGATGTGTCTTCCGAAGCCCATGAGATACGAGAGCAGGCTCGGAATTCGAGAGACCCAGAAGCAGGAGAAAATATTCTTTAACATTTGTTATGTGAAGGATTATTGAAATGGGTGATTTGCCCTCTTTTCAAATCTAGAAAGGAACCGAACATATTGAACGTGCTACAGCAAAGCTGGCCAGAGGTGAGGAGATGTTCAGCAAAAGCTGGGCTGGTGGATTTGCTCGTCGCGCTATTAAACAGGCGCGACGGGCGATAGATTACATCTACCAAGGAATCCTTGCCATAAGTTGACATGCGCTTTCATGACGCTGCTGTATTGATTGAATCCGTCTTGTGACTGCTGCCTGATGTAGCGTTTGAATTCCTCGTGCAGCGACGGCTGCGCAAGCCAGTCTTCCCATAATGGCGCTAGTTTGTAATGGTATTGATTTACCAAACTTCCTACAGGTTGTATTTCCTCAATAAAGAAAAGATAGAATACATTACGCAATATTTTTGCTTTGTCGCTGGCGCGGCCTTCTGGGCAGCTTACCGCATCAAGCTGGGTTTCAAGCAGATTTGTAAGTAATGAGAGGTTTTGCGTTAAGGTTTGTTGTGTATGCCAAAGTGTAGCGGGTAACCTGGCTGAACGTATAATTTTTAACTGTTGTTCAAGCTCGCTGCTCTCAATAATACTCTCACTATTATTTTCATTCGTAGCCTCTGTTTCTGTATCGCTCGATGCTGTATTGGAAGAATACATATCGCTCAAGAGCAATCCTTTGTTACTTAAGCTGTTGATGTAATAAAGCGCGTTTACGCTAGAAAGTGCGTCTTTATTATTTTCAACTGAGAAAAGACGTTCAGGTGTATTAAGCGCCAGACGCAATTCTTGGCTCCCTTGGACTAGATTTGCCCACGTTTTACTGTAGTTTTGTGTTTTTTGTTCACGCCACGATGCGATGGTTGCTGCCAGTGTCGCGTTTCTCTGGTTAGACTCGTTTTCTTTCGTGAGCGCTGCTTCACAGCTTTTGAGTACATTAAGCAGCTTGCTCTCATAAACAAGCCGCTGTGATGGAAGCTGACTTTTTCCTAGCGACGTATTGCGTTCGGCAACCACTGTGCCTAACTCACAATCTTGCAACGCATAAAACTCACGCAAGTTTATATTCACGCCCTCAATAGCGTGTTTAAGCGTGGCGGAGTCAGCAAGTTTGGGAAGCGGGGTGGTAATCTTATCGTTAAACGAATCGGGGAGGGGCGTATCGAGTACACGCGAGAGTCGTGCGGCGTAATCGTCAATGCTTTGCTTTACGGTACTTCCGCCAAAACAGCCTAGCAAAGCAAACATAGCAACGCTGATGACACCAGCGCGGCAAGCGTTTCTTAGTTGCGAAACTTTTAGGTGCCATGGTTTTACTTGGGAAATATTCACGCGGAGGCACCAGTATGAAGTCCGCGCCCGCCATCGACATAAATGATTTGTCCAGTGATGTAAGGGGCCGATGCCAAGAACGACAATGTTTTAGCAATGTCATTTGGTGTACCTAGTTCACCCAGTGGAATACTCGATATCAGTTTGTCTTTTTCGTCCTCGTCCATGTCCCGTTCTGGCCACAAAATTGCCCCTGGCGCAATACCATTTACGCGAACGTTGGGGGCTAAGTCTATAGCTAACGATTGGGTTAGTGAGGCAAGACCGGATTTAGCAATGAGGTAAACACTGTGTTTGGGGAGTGGACGGTCGATATGCATGTCGACCATATTGATAATGCAGCCTTTACTTACCGCTAATGCGGGTGCCAATGCTTGTGACAAAAACAATGGTCCCTTCACGTTACTGCCTATCAGAGATACCCAGTCGTCTTCTGAAATTTCGCCCACCGGAGTGGGGTAAAAACTAGAAGCATTATTTACTAAAACGTTTATCTGACCCCAAATGCCTAATGCTCGCTGCCCAAGTGCACTTACTTCGTCTGAATTACAAAGGTTGGCTTGGAGACAGGTAGCAGAGTCCTCCCGCTGACTATTTAGCTTTTCAGCCAGTGCAAGTGCCTCGTCTTTAGAATGCCCATAATGGATAATAACGCGATAGCCTTCGCTATGAAGCTGACACGCCATGGCGGCGCCAATTCGCTTTGCTGCCCCGGTTATGAGTGCTACAGGGCCTGAGTTTGTCATAATAAAAGCTACTCTCTATTTTAAATCGACTTATATCTATTTACAGTTTGCGGTGCTTTCTTTCCTAATCCGCAGGTAAAAAGGCTGATGGGCAACAAATGCAAGCGAATTTGTTTGTTACATTAACGCTTGTAAATGTCGTCTAATATTTGTTTTGCTTGCGCTATGTAGTGCGCGCCAAATAATAACCCGTGATTTAAAATATGGTAAAGCTGGTAAATTGGTTTTCTTAAGCGGTAATTTTTTTCGATTGGGGTGTGTTGATGGTAACCCTCAAAGAATGATTGGGGAAAGCCACCAAACAATTCAGCCATGGCAAGGTCGGTTTCGGCGTCCCCAACGTACACCGCTGGGTCGAATAAGACTGGCCCTTTCTTGTTAAATCCCGCGTTACCCGCCCATAAATCGCCATGAAGTAGTGAAGGATGAGGTTGATGTAAGCTCAAGAGGTGTCTTACTCGAGTAACAATATCGTCTATATTGCCATCTTCGCTTTTCCATGTACCAATTGATGCCAAGCGTTCTAGCATGCTACCAATCCGTTTTTCTGCAAAAAAGTCAGCCCAAGAAGCCATTCTTCCATTTGTTTGTACACTGGCACCAATGTAATTGTCATGCGGCCATCCATAGCTGGTGTAGGCGTTAACCGCATGAAATGCAGCGAGTTGCTGCCCTAAAATGAAATAGTCATTTTCAGAAGGTTCAATAAATCGAACGTGAGAAAGTACCAAATATTCCATATTAGGCGTTTCATTGGCTGTAATTCCATGGCAAATGACTCGCGGGGTAGCAATGGTTTGCGTGTTAGCGATGGCCGCTAGTCCTTCGGCTTCATGAGATAATTGCTGAGTATCATCATATTTGCGGGTTTTAACAAAGTAGCGATGGGTCGTATCTTTTATGATGTAACTTTCGTGTGTATCTCCGCCACTTACTCGTTCGGCTTTATGGCAGCTAAAAAACTGCTGGGTTTCATCTGAAATATGCTCGCTGATAAAATGCCACATATTGCACGCTCTGCTTGTTTTAATGCTTTTTTCAAGGCGATTGGAGTGTTGAGTGACTACTTTCCTATGGCACACTAGAACACCAGCGAAGAGCTAGTCCAGCAACCTTTATCGCCTTACACTAAAGTATGGGATAAAAATGGTGAAATGCATAAATTTCTACTCAAAATCTTCCTAAACGAAATCAAACCTTCACAAATTAGCCAATAAAGGCTTTTCGATATTGAAGTTGAACCAACACTGGTTATAATCCACCACTTGCTTTAATACTGAGAAAACTCAGTAAGTTCGAGGCGTATACAGTTTTGCAGTACCAATGCGCTGTATTTTTATGCTGTACTTTAGTCGCTTTAAATAAAGCAAGTTTCGAGTGCTATAAAGCACGATTAAATTTTCAAAAATATGCATGTGGCGCAGAGTAGGCGTCACCACTGTAAAGGAATTAAAATGCCTGTAATTACCCTTCCTGATGGAAGCCAACGCGCTTTCGATAACTCTGTTTCTGTACTAGATGTTGCAAACGATATTGGCCCTGGTTTAGCCAAAGCAACCATTGCGGGGAAAGTAAACGGCGAACTTGTAGACGCTGTTGACATGATTGACGCGGACGCACAACTTCAAATAATCACTGCAAAAGACGATGAAGGTTTAGAAATTCTTCGTCACAGTTGCGCGCACTTGTTAGGTCACGCTATCAAACAACTTTGGCCTAACACCAAAATGGCTATCGGCCCAGTTATCGACAACGGTTTTTACTACGATGTTGATATGGAAGAAAGCCTAACCCAGGAAGATTTAGCCAAACTAGAAAAGCGAATGCTTGAACTGGCTAAAACCAATTACAACGTGGTTAAGAATAAAGTGAGCTGGCAAGAAGCACGCGACGCATTTGAAGCGCGCGGCGAAAGCTACAAAATGGAAATTCTTGATGAGAACATCAGCAAGGACGACCGCCCGGCACTTTATCACCATGAAGAATACACAGATATGTGTCGTGGCCCTCACGTGCCAAACATGAAGTTCTGTCACCACTTCAAACTAATGAAAGTGGCAGGTGCTTACTGGCGTGGCGACAGCGACAACAAAATGCTTCAGCGTATTTACGGTACTGCGTGGGCAGATAAAAAGCAGCTTAAATCTTACCTACAGCGCCTAGAAGAAGCGGAAAAGCGCGACCACCGTAAAATTGGTAAAGCACTTAACCTTTTCCATTGGCAAGAAGAAGCACCGGGTATGGTGTTTTGGCACAACGACGGTTGGTCAATTTACACCGAGCTAGAAAGCTATGTGCGTAAGAAGCTTCGTGAATACGATTATGACGAAGTTAAAGGCCCATTAATGATGGACCGCTCGCTTTGGGAAAAATCAGGTCACTGGGACAAGTACGCTGAAAACATGTTTACGACTGAATCTGAAAAGCGTGAATATGCCGTTAAGCCAATGAACTGCCCAGGCCACGTACAAATTTTCAACCAAGGTTTGAAATCGTACCGCGACCTGCCTCTTCGTATGGCTGAGTTTGGCTGCTGTCACCGTAATGAACCATCGGGCGCACTACACGGCTTAATGCGAGTTCGTGGCTTTACGCAAGACGATGCTCACATTTTCTGTACTGAAGAACAGATCCTAGAAGAGGTGAGTGGCTGTATTAAGATGGTGTACGAGACATACGCTGCGTTTGGTTTCGAAAATATCAAAGTTAAGCTGTCTACTCGCCCAGAAAAGCGCGTAGGTGCTGACGAGATTTGGGATAAATCAGAAGCTGCGCTTGCAGATGCACTTAAAGCTAATGACATCGAGTTCGATTATCAGCCTGGAGAAGGTGCGTTCTACGGGCCGAAAATTGAGTTTACACTGCACGATTGCTTAGACCGTGCATGGCAGTGCGGAACCGTACAGCTAGATTTCTCAATGCCAGGTCGCTTGGGCTCTACTTATGTAGCAGAAGATGGCGAACGCAAAGTGCCGGTTATGATTCACCGCGCTATTTTAGGTTCACTAGAACGCTTCATTGGAATTTTGACAGAAGAATTTGCAGGTTTCTTCCCACTCTGGTTGGCACCTCAGCAGGTTGTGGTAATGAATATTACCGACAAACAAGCTGAATATGCCTCAGATTGTGTAAAAAAACTGCAAGAATTAGGTTTTAGAGCAAAGTCTGACTTGCGAAATGAGAAGATCGGCTTTAAAATCCGCGAGCACACTTTGAAGCGTATTCCGTATATGCTAGTTGTGGGCGATAAAGAAATGGAAGCGGGCGAAGTAGCAGTGCGCTCTCGTCGCGGTGACGACCTAGGCAAAATGCGCCTGGAAGACTTTATTGCCATGGCTCAACAAGAAGTTGTTGAAAAGACGATTAAGTAGTTGAGCAAATTGTGTATAATACACAATTAAGGTGTCTGCTTTTGGTTTTACTTTGGGTCAACCGACCTCCCAAAAGCAGACAAAAGAATTAAATGTTTGGAGGAATAGCACATTAAAGGCGCTAACAACAAGGCTCAGGGCGACAAAGCCCGCATTAACGATGAGATTAAAGCCAGAGAAGTAAGATTAATTGGCAAAGACGGTGAACAGGTTGGTGTGGTTTCTCTAGCAGAAGCTACTCGTAACGCAGAAGAAGCGGGCCTAGATCTAGTAGAAATCAGTCCGAATGCCGAGCCGCCAGTCTGTAAAGTTATGGACTATGGCAAATTCCTCTTCGAAAAAAGTAAAGCTCAAAAAGAGCAGAAGAAAAAACAGAAGCAAATTCAGGTCAAGGAAATTAAATTTCGCCCTGGCACTGATGAAGGCGATTACCAGGTCAAACTGCGCAACCTGCGTCGCTTTCTTGAAGGTGGTGATAAAGCCAAAGTTACGATCCGCTTCCGCGGTCGTGAAATGGCGCACCAAGACATCGGTATCGATCTACTAAACCGCGTTAAAACCGATTTAGAAGATATCGCTACATGCGAGTCTTTCCCACGTCGTGTGGAAGGCCGTCAGATGATCATGGTGCTAGCCCCAAATAAGAAGTAGTAACGGTCTAAAGTTTTAAGGAATCTGCACCCTTAAACACCTTGCTGCTAAACATTAACCGGTATGAAGTGACTGCAACACGAAAAATACCGATATTAAACAATGCGGAGTTTTAGCAATGCCTAAAATGAAAACTGTAAGCGGTGCCGCCAAACGTTTTAAGAAAACGGGTTCTGGCCGCTTTAAAAGCAAACAGTCTCACTTACGTCACATTCTGACTAAGAAGAGCTCTAAGCGTAAACGTCACCTTCGTGGCAAAAAACTGGTTCATGACTCTGATACCAAATTGGTTCAGCGCATGTTGCCTTACGTATAAGACTTAGGAGACTGATTAATGGCTAGAGTAAAACGCGGCACTATCGCACGTGCTCGTCACAAAAAAGTCCTCAAGCAGGCAAAAGGTTATTACGGCGCACGTTCACGTGTATATCGCGTAGCGGTACAAGCTGTAACTAAAGCTGGTCAATATGCTTACCGTGACCGTCGTCAGCGCAAGCGTCAATTCCGTCAACTATGGATTGCACGTATTAACGCTGCTGCTCGTCAAAATGGTATGTCATACAGCCGTTTCATTAACGGTTTGAAGAAAGCGTCTGTTGAAATCGATCGTAAGATCCTTGCCGACATCGCAGTACATGACAAAGCAGCTTTCAGCGCACTAGTCGAAGCGGCTAAAGGCGCATTAGCTTAATTATTAACTAATTAAGTTTAAGTTCTTTCGGAAAAAGGCGAGCAGGATGCTCGCCTTTTTTCGTTTTTGGGGTTCAGACTTTGTTTTAAACTTATTTAGTCCTTTGTTTAACACGCCCTGCTTATATCCATTTATTGAATATCTGTAGAAAAGCGCGCCTTCTCTAGCTTTACTCTAGGTTTTCATGCGCAAAGAACAAAAGAGTAGGGGGCTTCTACATGTGGAATTTTAAACACAAAAAAGCAGAGCCAAAGCTCTGCTTATATTCGTAACTTAGCACTTAGTGCTATTATTTTTTCTCTACACGCCCGTAGCGGTCTGAAAACCTAACTATATCATCTTCACCAAGGTATGCGCCCGATTGCACCTCTATAAGCTCTAGAGGGATTTTTCCGGGGTTTTCTAGTGCGTGTACTGCACCGATTGGGATATAGACAGATTCGTTCTCTGTTACTAATTGAGTATTGTCATCAATAGTCACATTGGCACTGCCCGATACCACAATCCAATGCTCAGCGCGGTGGTGGTGCATTTGCACAGATAGTTTTTCACCAGGTTTTACCGTAATACGTTTAACTTGAAAGCGTGCACCGCTGTCAATTGAATCGTAGCTACCCCACGGACGGAAAACTTCGCGATGGAATTCAAACTCAGGACGTTTTTCAGCTTTTAGCCTGTTGACCACGGTCTTAATACTTTGAGCGTCATCTTTATGTGCGACCATAACGGCATCTTTGGTTTCGACAACAATAACGTCTTCTAAGCCAATGACAGATACTAATCGCTGTTCTGCGTTCACGTAACTATTTTTAGTATTTTCTAAAATCGTATCGCCTACACAAACGTTGCCGTTGTCATCTTTATCGGCGGTTTCCCAAAGCGATGTCCAACTGCCTACATCGCTCCACCCTGCATCTAATGGCACCATTGCAGCGCTGTCAGTTTTTTCCATCACTGCATAGTCAATAGAGTCGTCAGGACACGTAGCAAAAATTTCAGAGTCAACTCGAATAAAGTCTAAATCAGGTGCTTCAGTTTCAATTGCGCGACGGCAAATCTCTAGCATCTCGGGGTGATACTTACCTAATTCTTCAATATAACGGCTGGCTTTAAACATAAACATGCCGCTATTCCAGAAAAAATCACCTGACTCAACGTACTGTTTTGCTGTTTCAAGTTCTGGCTTTTCGACAAACTCAGCTACCTCAAATCCAACATTCAGTACATTTCCAGCCTTGATGTAGCCATAGCCGGTGTGGGCCTGGTCTGGAACTATACCAAAAGTTACGAGCTTTCCTTCGTTTGCTAATACTTCTGCTTTAGTAATGGCACTATGAAATGCGCTTTGGTCTTTAATTAAATGATCCGCAGCGAGGACAAGAAGAACAGGGTCATTCTCATTTTTTGTGGCATGTAATGCCGCAAGTGCTATTGCTGGTGCAGTGTTTCGCCCAACGGGCTCTAATAAAATACCATCATGCTCTATATTTTTTTTACGAAGCTGCTCAGCAACTAAAAATCGATGCGCATCGTTACATATAAATACAGGAGGCTCGGCATTGGTTCCTTTAAGTCGAGTAATTGTATCTTGAAGCATCGTGCTGTTGGATGTAAGCGACAAAAACTGTTTTGGAAGAGCGGCGCGAGACTTTGGCCAAAGGCGGCTACCAGTGCCGCCAGCCAATACAACAGGTTTCATATGATGATGTCCTTTTCTTGATTTGGTGTACTTCTAATATGCGTTTTTGTTAATGAATCCATTAAATACAGTCATGAATACAATTTTAATATCGAACCAAATAGACCAGCGGTGTATATAGTCTAAATCGTACTCTACACGCTGTACCATCTTGTTCGTGGTTTCCGTTTCACCGCGCAAACCATTCACTTGTGCCCAACCCGTAATACCAGGCTTAACTTTATGTCGCAGCATGTAACCTGTAATGATCTTACGATATTCCTCATTGTGAGCAACCGCGTGCGGGCGAGGGCCTACAATTGACATGCGACCCTGCAGAACATTGATAAACTGAGGTAGTTCATCTAACGATGTGCGCCTTAAGAAACCACCTATTTTGGTTAAACGCGCGTCGTTTTTCGTTGCTTGCTTAACAACTGCTCCGTTGTCTTGCGTAGTCATAGACCGGAATTTATAAACCGTAATTTGTTTACCATCTAATCCGTAACGCTTTTGTTTGAAAATGACTGGCCCTTTAGATGTGAGCTTAACTGCGGCCGCAATTGCTAACATGGGAACGGATATCAACATTAAGATCAGACTGCTTAATACAACATCTTCAAACCGCTTCAATACGTCACTGGCGCCTTGGAATGGGGTGTCATATACACTTAGTGCCTGAACATTACCCACGGTTTGCCAGCGAGCGTTTAGCAAGTTGTACATAAAGAAGTTCGGAATTACATAAACGTTAGCAGTGGTATCGCTGCACTGTTCAAGAATTGCACGAATGCGATTTTCTGCACTCATTGGCAATGCTATGTAGATGTAATCAACTTCGTTGCGCTTGGCCATTTCAATGGCTTCTTCAATATTGCCGAGCACTGCCCCCTGCATCTCATGAGGGAGACGTTCTGCTTCACGGTCATCATAAATACCGTTAAAGCGAATACCTAAATGTTCGTTCTGTTGTATCTGAAGAGCAACATTCGCGCCTAAATGAGTAGCACCAATGATTATAGAACGGCGTGTGTTCAAGCCGCTTTTGCGAATGCGGAAGAGAAACTTGCGCATAACAAAGCGCCACAGAATCAAAACGACAAACGAAGATGCAAACCAAAGCAGTATTGCAGGTGGTGGCGTTTTTATTTCTTGAACGAAAAAGTACCCCATCGACATGGTACCGAGAACGCTCAATGTCCAAGTGATTGCAGCCGCTCTTAGCATTTCAGGCGTTCTGTGCCCACGCCACGACCGATATAACTCAACGCCTTCGGCAGAAATTTGAAAGCAAATAACGTTTACAAAAAGAAGAATTAAGCTGGTGGTATCTATCTGGGTGCCGTAATACGCTGCTGCCGAATAATACAAAATCGTTACCAGCGAAAGATCAATGAGTCTGTAAATGGTTGAAAAACCACTTTGGTTCCTGACTACCAAACCACCATTAGTATTAGACTCAACCGGGTGAGCTTTAAGTGCTTTGTTAGATTCTACTCTATTGTCCATTTAAGTAATCTCTAAGTGAAAAAGTGAAGCCTGTAGCCAAAGCTAACGACAACAAAAACAAGCTAAGCCATGAATTAAGAAGAATAGCGAAGACGACTTATGGAAGTTAAGCAAATACTATGCCCATTTTTATGGGCTTAAGATGAATAATCACAACGTGCTGATTATATTCGCGTTGAAATTTTTCACGTCTAACGCTTAAGTGCTCTAACGACAGCGTATTATATGGATATTGTAATTTTATTACAAAAACAAAGTTCATTCCGTACTAATTTGGTGCAAAATGAGTAGAATACGGCGCTAGCGCTTTTCATGAACAATATAAATAAGATAGCATATACCTCATTTACAGCCTTGGACATATAGATGCAACAATACCTAGGTATAAGTTGCAGTACTTTGTTAACTGACTGTTGAGTCAAACAATACAGAGCAAATTGACTTTCGCTCTAGTGTGTTTGCTAGTAATGTTCACAGCCTAGTAAAGCAAAAGCGGCACGCCTATTGCTCGACATTGATTATCCATGAACTATTAAGGCATTCACCTTGTTTAGTTTGTAAGAATTACACATATTCCGGCTGTTTCGCGGTTTATAGCGTTTACTTAAGGATGTATTTGAAAGCGCTATATCGAAATAATGCACCGTTTTAATACACCCAAGCCATCGTAGGAAGGAAATAACATGTTAAAAAGGACCAAAAGCATAATAGCTCTGTCGGTAATTTGCGCCACACCGACTCTATTTGCCCAAGAGGCTGGTCGAATTCAAGCTGGGCAATTTGATTTGATCCCTTCGTTTACGTCTTCGATGGCGTATGTTGACAACGTGGCGAATGCACGAGATAACCAAAGTAAAATATACAGCTGGCGTACCACTTTATCCCCTGAACTTATTGCCGCTACGCAAGTCAACGGCAACCCCGTTCAGATTGGTTATAGACTGGAGCGTGGTGTATATTTTTCCAGTAGCAATGATGATTATACTGACCATTTTGTAGAAGCTTCGGGTGACTTTGAATTGAATAGTCGTCATCGTGTGAGTGCGCTCGCTCAATATGAAGATGGTCATGAAGATCGCGGTACCGGCTTCTCAATTGGTACTGGGTTGGATATTTCAACACCAGATACTTATAAAAGCTCGAACCTTTCTGCTGAATACACGTATGGTGCCGTGACTTCTGATGGTCTTATTACATTAAAAACACGTCGCCAATCACTAGACTATGACAGATCTGAAGACGCCTATTTGATCCGCGATAGGGTAAAAACCATGGTTGGCGGCGAGTTTGGCTACCAAATTGGAGCTGCAACTAGTGCTGTTATTGATATTACGCAAACGTACGTTAGATATGATGAACAGTTAGACTTTGTCACTCGCGACAGTGATGAGACACGCGTTTTAGTTGGTGTTGTATGGGAAAGCACTGCTGCGACAACAGGTTTTGCAAAAGTAGGTTATAAAGAGAAAGAGTTTGAGGATCAATCACGAGGGACATTCTACGGCACAGATTGGGAGGTTGGAATAGATTGGCAACCAGTGAGCTATTCTACGTTTAGAATCTCGACAAGTGCAGATACCTTCGAAACGAATGGTGAAGGCGATTTCATCCGTGGACAAAACTATAGTGTTCGCTGGAATCATGATTGGCTTGAGCGTTTAAGTACCTCGTTTAGTGTTACTCAACAAGATGACGAATATGTATTTAATGAAATTGATATCGATAATAGAGACGATGAACTCATGAATTACTCCGCATCTTTAAGTTATCAAGCTCGCAGATGGTTAAAATTCAGCACTTATTATCAGTATACAGATCGCGATAGTAACCGAGAGACCATTGGTTATGATAAGAGCGTAATTGGGGTGACTGCTGAGGTAACACTGTGAAACGAAAGGTAATTAGTTTAGCTTCGATACTATTCATATTCCTTTACTCAGCGTTCTCCATCGCTCAGGAAGGAAACTTGAGCATGAGTCAGTATCAACTTGGCTCTGGAGACAGAGTCAAAATCAGTGTTTTTGGCCAAGATGATCTTTCGATGGAAGTACGTCTACCTGACGTCGGTACAATTAATTATCCATTCTTAGGGGAAATTAAATTGGTAGGCTTAACTGCCGATGAAGTCGAAAAGAAAATTTATGATGGTTTGCTAGGGGATTATTTGGTTAACCCTTCTGTCTCAGTAGCTATCGTTGAATACAGGCCCTTCTTTATTGATGGTGAAGTGAAAAGGCCGGGCGGCTATCCATATCAACCAGGCCTTTCTGTTAATAAAGCAGCTGCATTAGCCGGCGGTTACACAGAGCGAGCGGCCCGCGACAAAATTACCATAATTCGTGAAAAGGACGGCAGAACAAACGAATTCACCGTAACCGTGAGCGATATGATTCAGCCTGGTGATATTATCACCATCAATCAGCGTTTCTTCTAAATTACGTAGCGTGCAGGAAATAAAATGGCAGTAAATAGCAGGGAAGAGTTCAATGCTGGTGTGTTTGAAAATGAGACCATCGACATTGCTCATTATTTGGGAATTATCAAGCGTTACGCATTTCGAATTGTATCATTAGCAATTGCATTTACGATCTTAGTTGCATTGCTAGTTATGCGTATGACGCCCATGTTCACCTCTACATCGACTATATTAGTTGAGGCCGAAAAAGCAAACGTCGTATCTATTGAAGAGGTTTATGGTCTTGATACGCAGCGTAAAGACTATATGCAAACGCAATTTGAAATACTGCAGTCCCGACAAATTGCAGAACGCACGGTTGAAAGCTTATCGCTTTATAACAACGAAGAGTTTATGCCAGTTGATGAGGGCTCTAGTCTATTCGATGAACTAAAAGCTAGGGTAGTCGAAGCTTTACCGTTTCTTCCACAGGAAGAGCCTAAAGATTTAACTGAAGAGCAAATTTTAGCGGCTAAAAAGCGCAAAGCTACTTCACTCTTAATGAGCGCACTTACCGTTGAAATGGTCGATAATACGCAAGTAATGAGAATAACCATTACTACTGAATCACCTACACTTTCAGCGGAACTGGCTAACGCAGTCGCAGACGTCTACATTGAAAACTATCTGCAGGCTAAGCTTGATATGACTGCGAAAGCAACGTCTTTTCTTACAGATAGCTTAGAAGGCCTCAAGCAAAAGCTTACTGTGGCTGAACGTAATCTTGCTAAGTTTTACGAACAAAATCAAGTCGTTAACATAGATGGTGTAGTGGGCTTAGCGGCCGATGAACTAGAGCAGCTGAGCAAGCAGTTACTCGATGCGCAAACCGCACTTAAGCTCAATGCTGTTATTTATAGACAAACGCGCAACGATGTTTCGTTAGAAGACATAGCGCGTCTTCCTGAAGTACTGAATCACCCAACCATCAGAGATGTTCGACGTGACGAAGCAAAGGCGATGACGCGCGTGAGCGAACTGAGTAAAGTTTATGGCCCTAAACATCCTAGAATGATTGCTGCGAATGCAGAGCTTTCTTCTATCCGGGAAACACTGAGTAGTCAGATTAGAGATTTGATAACGAGTATTACAACGCAATACGAAGTGTCGGAAGACCGCGTTGTACAGCTAGAGCAAGAAGTCGCGCAAGCGAAAGCTGAGTTCCGTTCACTGTCAGCGTTAGACAACCAGCGGCGAGCTCTGCAACGTGAAGTTGATATTAATCAGCAGCTTTACAACTCTTTCTTTACTCGTTTGAAGGAAACTGATGAGCTGGGCGGCTTTGAGTCAGCAAATGCTCGAGTACTCGACGCGGCGTTACCCAAATATACGCCTTCCGAGCCCAACAAAAAGCTGTTAATAGGTGCTGCTTTTGTCTTTAGTATGGGCTTTGGCGTTTTCTTGGCCATTGCCATGGAGACCCTCAACAGCGGTATTCGTTCGGTTGAAGATGTTGAGCGTAAACTTGGACAGCGTATGTTGGGTCTTATCCCATGGCTTCCACACAAGAAGAAGACTGACTTACCAATTCGTTCTTTCTTTGATGGTAAAAAGCATCAATTTGCAGAGTCGGTTCGTACCCTGCGGACTAGCTTATCATTATTGAATTTAGATAAAGAGCAGCAAGCCATAATGGTTACATCGAGCGTGCCTAAAGAAGGTAAAACTACCGTTTCGATTAATTTAGCGTTTGCCTTGGGGCAGCTGGATAAGACCATACTGATTGATGCCGACTTACGTCGTCCTAGCGTTGGCAAGCAATTTGGCATTCCAAATTACCAGCCCGGTGTTGCGAACTTAATCTTAAAATCACATACTTTTGATGAATGCTTAGTGCAGGATGAAGAATCTAAGATAGATATATTATCCGCAGGAACTATCCCATCAAATCCACAAGAATTGCTAGCTGACAAAGGCTTCGGCGAACTTATCGCCCAGCTCAAGACCCAGTACAAATACGTTGTTGTTGATACTGCACCAACTCAAGCTGTTAGTGACTCTATGGTTATTGCAAACTCATGTGATTCTGTAATATACGTAGTTCGTGCAGACAGTACCAGTGAGAAGTTAATAAATAATGGTTTGTCTCGATTCCTTCAAGTTGGTCATCGTCTTGATGGGGTAGTGCTAAATCAAGTAGACTTACGTAAATCTGGTGCAGCACAAAGGTATGCTGGATTCTACGACCAATACGGTTATACGAGTCATAAAGACAGCTAACAGTAATTATTGATAGATATACATAGCCATATATTGCCTGGCATCGACGACGGTGCCAGGTCTTTAGATATCGCCTTAGAAATGGCACAGCAAGCTGTTGACTGTGGCGTAAGTCACATGGTTTGCACGCCACATATCCATAAAGGCTACTTCGACAATTCTCATAGTACAATAAAGCCTGTATTTGACGAGTTTGTGAAAGCTGTCAAAACAGCGGCGATTCCCCTAACACTTTCTTATGCAGCTGAAGTGAGAGTGAATGAGCTTATTCCCGTTTGGTTCAAACAAGGGGAGCTACCATTCATCGGTGAATTAAGCGATAAAAAAATACTTCTGCTTGAAATGCCTCATAGCCATGTTCCCCAGGGGCTTGAGACCCTAGTTAAATGGTTATTAAGAAATAACGTTCAACCTCTTATAGCGCATCCAGAACGAAATCGGGAGTTGTTAGCAGAGCCAACTAAATTTAGCTGGCTTCAACGACAAGGGTGTTTGTTTCAAGTTACCGCTGGCGCTTTGACGGGGCGATTTGGAGACAACGTAGCACAATTTGCAATAAGTTTAATGCAGCGAAAAGCATTTCATGTCGTTGCCTCTGATACCCATGATTTAGTACGACGGCCTAATGACATGAGAGATGCGTTTGACGTTGTCGCCGCCTTCGATAGGGTCTTCGCTCAAGACGTTTTCATTAACAAGCCTGGTGAAATAATAGGTAAAGCACTTAGGCACGGTGTTTAATGAAGGCGTTTAATCTCGCTAGCCACTACAACCAACAAACTTTTAGTACTTCGCTCAAATGGATCGTAGCGCTTATGGCGTTATGGAGTTTAGTGTGGAGTGTGCAGCTTTTTATTGCGGGTAATGCGTACTATAGCGTAAAGAATAACATTGATATGTGGCAGCAAAGGCCTGAGCGTGCGACTACAGAGAAGATAGAGCGAGCTCTAAATAAAATAGAAACAGCGCTTAGTTATTTCCCGAAAAACGCACTCTACTATCAAGTACAAGGGCAATTATTTGAATGGAAAGCATATAGTGTGGGTGACGCCGGCGTGTCGAGCGACACTCAAACAGCAGCTTTTGATTCGAAGAGAAATTTATACCAAGCCTTTACCGCCTACGAAAAGAGTCTAGAGCTAAGACCGAATTGGAGCGGCAGTTGGATAGGGCTAGCGTCAGTTAAGTGGAAACAGAGAGAATTAGATAGTGCATTCTATGATTATGTAACGCGTGCCGTTGATGTGGGAGCACAAGATGCCATAGTGCACAAATTTATCGTAGAATATGGGTTAGACATGTTTGCCGCACGCTCAGTGCATTACGTAAAAGTGAAAGATCTACTAAAGCGCCATTTAGATTTGGGAATTCAAAATCCACTTAGCAGAAACTTTGTTTTAGAAGCTATCCAAAAGCATAGCGCAGAGGAAGTAGTGTGTCGTTGGTTGAATACTTCGAATTACCCTGTCAAAAAGCGTATACCTAATTGCGTGACATACGACTAAAAACGACCGAAATTAACTTTTTCCTTTCAACCAGTCCCAAAGCCCCAGTGAAAATCCTTCGAAAAGGTTTATTCCTAACCAACTTTTGAGGATATAAAGAAGTACCAAACCAAGTATTAACGATACGCAGAAAAAAAGCGCAACAGTTGCTGCCATAGCAATTCTGCCAATTCTACTTTCAGTTCTGGATAAATCTCGTTTATCTGTTCCAGCTAACAGTACGAAATAATAGCGGCTGCGTAGGAGGCTAATGGTGCCCCGAACATCCACTTTATGATTACCCCAACGTCTTCCCGCAAGCGCGGTATTTAAATGAGATAATTGTTCATCAGAGAATGAGTCAGCTACTTTTTTCGGCATACGCTCAAGCATGTGTTGAACGTTGGGCTCTTCTCTAACGGGGCGTTTAATTTTTAAAACCACACTGCGTCCTTTTACGATAAAACGATCGAGAAAAAATTGAGTTAAGCAGTTTATCTATGTGATTGCCTTCCCATAGAAATATCTCTGCTTAGAGCTCCTAATGCTAAAAGAACAATAAATATAGCCGTATTTGCTGGTGCTTGTAGAGGGAAATCCACACTGCTGTGCAAAGCCATGCCGATAGTTGCCATAATACTTGCAAAAGCGGTGCCTCTGGGTAAAGGGTGGCGTCTATTTCGAACGGCGCTAAGAGCATTTTTAGTACACAACAGCACTAGCAGAGCAAGAACAAAGGCACCTACGACACCAAACTCAATGCTAAATTGAAGATATTCGTTGTGTGCGTGATCGTAAAAGTGCTGAATACTTTCACTCTGAAATTGAGGGTAAACGGTGTAAAAAGTTCCACCTCCGGTACCTATTAGTCCGTATTCACCTAATAGGGGGAGTGCGTCTGTTATTACTTCATCTCTGCTTTCTTGTGCGAAGTTCGTTTGCTCTAAGCGCTGTTGCACTTGCTTGAGGCCAAAAAGACTACTGACTAACAAAATATCGATAATCAGCATGCTGATAAACAAAGTGATATAGCTTTTTTGACGGGGCTTAAAGTAAATCAAGCCGAGCGTGGCTGTAATTGTCATGGCTATAAAAAAAGCGCTATTACCCATTCGAGAACGGGACATGACTAACGCAATCACCATTATAATTATGCCTATTCTAAATAGTACTTTGTTACTTAGCCAAAACTTCACCAGCCTTCGCAGCCTTTCTCGTTTAGTGGTGGTGTTGTCTTGATGCAAACTCGCTATCAAATACCCGATTGCGGCACTCAAACAGAGCATTAGAAAATTTGCGTAATGATTCTTGTAAATATAGCTGCCAGTCGCGATGTGCGAAACCGGCTGTTTGAACACCAGGCTGTACTTAATACCTGAAAGTACTTCTAGTGCGCCGTAGATAGCTTGAAATATGCCAGCTGCGCTAATGACTATAAGGGTGTATCGTAAACGCTTAGCTGAATTGATAAGGGTTAATGCGATGAAAAATAGAAAACAATAGGCAAGAGATTTGAAGAACGTTACGTCGCTCTGGCCTACATCAAAACTCAAAGATAGCCACTTTGAAGTGACGTTCTCTTGGTTACCCCATTGCTCACTCAAGAGGTAGCTTACACGTTCAGGTCTTATTGCCTCGACCAGCGCAAAGGGTAGAGGAACAATATTGATAAGTTGCCAAGCAAGAAAAATAACCCAAAGAATAATGAATGTTCGATATTCTGTGTAGAGTTGATGAAGTAGAGAAGTGTTTAGCAGAACCAAGGTGCCGCCAATTGAAAACAGCGACATTTGCATCAGCGCCCACGCCCACGGGCGGTTCGCGCCCAACGACAGAGGAAGCCAGAACAAAGTGAATAAAAGAAAACCGAAAAGAAACTTTTCGGTTTTCAGAACATTAACCATATACAACTACAACAAAAATAGTTAAAGTTTAAGCAGTTACGTTTTGGTTAGTTGGCAGAAATTGTTGTATCACCACCACCTGCACCCGCTGCCCCAGTACCGACACCAAGCGGAGAAAACGTATTGCCCGTTCCACCTGCTGCAGTAGCTGTTAATGTGCTTGGATCTACACCAGCATTAATAACTGCTAGCAGTGCATCGTCTTCACTAATTACCTGCATTTGAAGAGCGATATTGTAGATCTCGCTGGCACTCTCAGGAAACATTAAAACAGTAATCGTTATGATTTGAGATGCTTGATCTGGAAACTGTGTAAATCCAGCGATGGCTAATTCGAACCCTGTGGCATTTTCGTTAAGTAAACCTACTAAAGATTCAAATGAATCTTGGTTGTCAGATAAATACGCAGTGCCTGCAGCATCGAAGTAAAGACCTTCATTGATTACAGTCTGACTAACTTGATTTGCGGCGTCTTGTATATTCGCTCCGTTATCAAGTTCATTAACAAGTAACGTTCTTACTTGAGTGCCCGGTGCGCTATTTTCTTGCGCTGAAGAAACAGGCGTTAGCACAACCAGTGCAATCAAAAGTAGAGATAAAATAACGTTGCTACGCATAGCTTATCCTTTTAAATAAAACGTCGGGTCAGCGTCTTGCTAACACCATTAGTAATCATTGTATAACAAATAAGCGTGCTAGGTCTTCACTTTGTTATACGACTTTTCGGCTAAGTAACTTAATTTTGCCAAAGCGTAGGCTTTGCGAAATAAAAACCTTGCTGATAAGCAACGTCGAGTTGAGTTAATGCCACTGACTCTGCTTCATTCTCAACAAGCTCAGCAATTACGTTAATATTTAATCCTCGAGCTATGCTCAACAAGCTACTCACAAACAACTGATTATCTTTATCTGTGTGAATATCTTTCGTAAGCTTGCCGGAAATTTTTACAAAATGAGGCTGAATAGCCCTCAATCCTGCAAGTGATGCAAGATTTTCTCCAAAGTGCTCAATTGTTACGCGGCAGCCTAATGTCATTAGAGTCTTGCAAAAAGATATGGTGTCATCTTTATGGTGAATGAGTGCTGAGTCTTCGAATTCGAACACCAACTTAGTGCAAAGTGCCGTGTTTTGGTTCAATTGAGCAACTAGCCAGGTTCTGAAATGGGAATTAGCTAGAGATGCATTTGCAATATTAATGGCCACATCACATTTTGCCTGAGAAAGCTTTTTAAAAACGAGGGTTGCTACCAACTTATCGACCTCTGGAATAAGGTTCAATCGTTCTGAAGCGGGGATTAACTGCGACATTGGTATAACACTGCCGCTTTCTTTGTCTTTGAAGCGTGCGAAAGCCTCAAAATATGAGGGAGTGTTTTCAGCAATACTCATAACAGGTTGTATCAGCATGTCAGCGTACTGTTGCTCCAATATCACATTAAGCCTCTCTCTCCATGCAGTATTACTGTGTATATGAGAGAGTTCTGAAGCAAATTGCCATCCATTAGCTTGTTTAGTTGCAGCCAAAAGCGCGCTGTCAGCATTTTCCATAATTTCGGAAAAAGACTGCTTATCGCTAAATTGCGCCACGCCCATCCACACCGAACGATTTCCGTCTTTGAGAGGATTGCAATGTACGAGAGTTTCACTTAAATCTTCGATTTTATTTGAACATTCTCTCTTTGATATTGCTTCAGTGACTAGTGCAAAGTCGGCGCCTGATAGCCTGAATAAGTGTGTAGTCTCAGCCGACTCTCTGGAGAACTGCTTAAGAATGTTGGCAACTGAAGTAACGTAATTGTCGCCCTCTTGGGCTCCGAGAGAAGTATTAATAGCGTTGAGGTGCGCTAATCGTATTATAACTAAATAACCTTCATCTGAATGGGCTGTCGAACTTAATAAAGCGTTCATGTGACGAGTAAAGGCACTTCTGTTTTGAACGCCCGTAAGGCTGTCTTCGTACGCTTGCGCCTTGAAGTGTTCTGCTTTTTGGGAAAGTTCTTTAAACATCCCTTCTACAGATGAAGACAGCTTATTCACCGCTTGAGTGATAAATGTAAGCTCTTGGGTAAATGGCTTATAGTTTATTTGAGAGAACTTTTGGTTTTGAATGTCATTAATCTTGTTAACCACGATTCTAAGCGGTTTTGTAATAGCGGTAATTATGAAAAGCAACGCGATGTAGGCTACAACGAACGCGGTAAAAAACATAAAGGCACTTTGTTTGACACTTTCATAAAGCGTTTCATTTGCAAGCCCTGGGTGGCTTTGAACGGTTAGCTCCCCGGCAAGGGTCCAGCCATCGTTTAATTCAGTTCGTTGAACGGGGGGAGTGACTTCTACTAAATTAGTGAACCACGCAGGCACTGAGTCTTGAGTATTTGGGTTTTTACGCTCAATCAGTAAATTACCTTCCATGTCAGAGACCGTAATATACTGATAGAAACCCCTGTCAAAAATGGCATTCACCATAGTCTCCGCAACGATTATTCCGTTGGGTTCGCCAATGTAAGGCGTGATGGAAAGGCCTAAAGACGTTGCTGTATCTTGAGCGTGAGTCGCTAGTTGCTCGTTAACATATTCTCGAGTTAGCTTTACATTTATAATGAAAGAGCCAGCAAATACTAAAACCAAAAAAATGGCTAAGCTCGTACTTAATTGGGTAGATAGTCTCATTCTTTTTCTTTATCTCCGTACATTACGCGGTCTAGTCGCTCTACCATGTCGTCCCACATTTTCATTGGGCCACTACCTCTCAACTTGCGGCCTGTTCCCATCGCTTTCGCAGCCCACAATCCATTACCATTAAAACTGTAAATAGGGGATAAGTCTCTGCGCTTATTCGCCGGTAAAATTCGCCGATTAATATTGTCTAAAACTAAAGGTACTGAGGTAGGCGTTTCATAATAAGCTAGCACCATGTGAGGTTGACGTAATTCTAATGCCGTTACATACATAAGCCTTAATTGACTTTCTGGTACACCTAGCTCAATGAGTGAGAAATATTTCGCAATGGTGTAGTCTTCGCAGTCGCCTGCGCCAGTGGCAATAAACTCTATCGGGGTGGCCCAGTAGTCCTTTTCGTTCCAGTGAACAAGATCGTCAACAAAATCGAACCGGTTAAAGAAGCGGTTGATAGAATAGAGTTTTTCATCAATCGCCTCTTGTTGTAATTCATCGATCAGTTGTCGCCAATCAGCAACATCTTCGGCAGCGTTACTGCCATATACGTCATTTATGCGCTTATAAACCTGCTCGGTAAAGACCGTTTTTTGTTGAGCAATACCAGACGCGACGACAAATACGCAAGACATCATGATAACGCCAGCGCGAAAAGCAGTAATTAAACTGCGGAGTTTGACTGGGTTCTGTGTTCGCGTGACGTAGCGTTCTTTTTGGTGCAAGCCGTGGATACTTTATGCAATAGATTAAGGCGAATGTAAAAAATGTTTCACTACAACGTTGTACGCTGTCTCACCTGTGATTGCGTTATGATGGCAAACTTGGTGATAACTTGAAAGGTTTTTGCTTAACTGAATTATCTTTTACTCAAAAGTGATCATAATTGGCATAATTCGTGTTTCTTATAAGCTAGGTAAATCATGTACCGCCCTCGAAAGCTTCGATAAGCACTTGCCATCAATTAGCATTGAAGGGCGGAAACCATGTACGAATATCAATAACACCTGATATCATTAGAACTGCTTGTAGTTTTATTACAACGAAAAGGAACTTTCATGAAGTACTCAGCGCGTCCAGCGGTGTTTATCATAAATTCACTTGAAGGCGGCGGCGCTGAACGAGTCATGGTTAAACTATTAACCATAATGGAATCTTATTTCGAGGAAAAAACGATTCCCGTCCATCTTATTCTTTTGGATGACCTCCCTGAATCTCATCAATGCCCGGCGTTCGTTGACAAAACTATACTGGACTCTCAGGGGAGCCTAGTCGAGGGTTATCGACAGCTAAAGCCTGTTTTGGAAAAGATCGCTCCTGAGTATGTATTCAGTTTCTTAACGCGAAGTAATTTTCTAAACGTCGCGCTTTCTAAGCGTTTAGGGTTCAAATCAATTATTAGTGAAAGGGTTAATACTACCAGCCATCTGTCTGGTGGCTTAAAGGATAAGGTAAGCCGATTACTTGTTAGGTTGCTATATAATAAAGCCGATAGCGTAGTGGCTGTTTCTGAAGGTGTAAAAGCCGATTTAATCCAAAATTATGCAGTGCCGAAAGACAAAGTAGCTGTGTTATATAACCCCTACGATATTGAACAATTGAAGGAACAGGCCGCGGAGAGTGTATTAGACCTCCCTGCTAAACCTTACATCATTGGTGTAGGGCGATTAGTAAAGAACAAGAATTTTTCACTTTTAATCCACGCTTACGCTAAAGCAAATATCTCAGAAAACCTTGTTATTCTGGGAGTAGGTGATGAAGAGCTTAAACTGAAAAACCTCGCAATAGAGCAGGGGGTAGGTGACAAAGTTCATTTCTTGGGGTTTAAACCTAACCCATACCCTTATGTAAGCAGCGCCGAATTTTTTGTTAGCACATCAAATGCAGAGGGTTTTCCCAATGCCATCGTTGAAGCAATGTGCTTAGGGAAAGCCGTAGTCGCTACTAACTGTGAATCAGGTCCCGCTGAAATTCTTGCTGAGAAATATCCTTATCACGTGTCTGGTGCTAGCGAAGAGAAAAACGGTATTCTATGTGAACTCAATAACGTTCAGGGTGTTTGCGGCGCTTTAAAACTGCTCGAAAACGACAGCGTTCGCACTTCCTATGCAGCCAAGAGTAGAAGCTGTGCACAGCAATTCTCTTACCAAGCCTTCCAGGAGAAGGTGGTTGCAATAATAGATAAGGTTTGTAAATAAGCATGTTCGAAGGGTTAAAAGTTGTCGTTGGCCTGATCAGTTTCATTCTGGTGTATCGTACTGTCACTGGCAATTGTAATAAATATCTAGCGTTTGCGATTTGCGCAATATGGCTAAGGTTTTTCTTGGCAGCATTTCATACGATTACGTATCCTTCTCTTATCGCAGGTTTTTCTATTAATGCACTTTCCAGTATTTCTGTTGCTGGGTTAGGGCTTTTCTTCCTGCCGTTTGCTGTTTTTACTTTGAGGAAGTTACTCCCCTTTTATTTTCTGTTTTTAGCCATTGCTATAAGTGGTTTTGTGAATATGCAGATTCCAGGAACCATCAATGTCTTAGTAAAATGGTGTTATTTCCTCGTTCTAACTGGAGCCATTTTCTTATCAGTTAGAGCTCAAGGTCACAGTGTCACATTTAAAAAATTATTAGTGTGTTTTTTTATGCCCGTTGTGATGCAAGTATTGTCTATTGCATTAGGCGAGGTGAAAGCAACAGAAAATGATGGTTCAGCGAGCTATATCGGTGGATACAATCATGAAGCCGCATTCTCAATGATAATCGTGAGTTTTATTTTTGTTCTAGGACTAACTGAGAGAAACGCTATTAAGTTTCGAACCTCACTATTCACCGTTGCAGTTTTTCTCCTTATATTGGTGAATTATAGAACAGCAATCCTTACAATCTTGCCCATTGCGGCCGTGTTCTACTATTCATTGGTTGAACAAAGATTAAAACCTTCACAAAAGGCGCCAGTTTTGACTGTGGTGTCTATGTTTCTCATTTTTGTATTTGTCGCGCTTTCGTTTACGTTAAGAGAACGATTTGCCGACGTTGGGACATTGGCATCAAATTTAGACTTAATGTTCAAAGCTCCTGCGTATTTCAGTGAGGCTGAGAAAGATATTATGTCTTCTAGAGTTTACTTGTGGAGCCAATACATTAATGCGCTTACAAACTCAGACTTACTTAGACAATTAATAGGTTATGGGCCTGAATCGTGGAATGGTGTTTTTAAACACTATGCTCATAACACATACGTGTCTTATTTTTACGAATACGGATACATAGGATTGTTATCGTTTTTGTTTCTTTGCTCGTATTCCTTGATTGTCACAGCTGGTGTGAAAGACAAGCGATTATCAAAAATTTTACCATTATCTTTAATTGGTTTTCTGACAATGAACCTAGCTACGATGCCCTTATGGAATATAGAAGGGCTTATATTCTTCGCAATTTTGATAGGGGTATCTCTCGGAAATACGGCTCCTGCAAAAGCACGGTACAGTTTTAGAACCCAACTAGCACTATTAACAACTACGGATTAGTTTATGAAGATTTGCGCAATTGGCTTAAGAGGTATTCCAGATGTTATGGGGGGGATAGAGTCTCATTGCCAACAGCTTTACCCTAAAATGGTAAAGCAAGGAGCTAAAGTGACTGTGCTTGCTCGGTCGCCTTATGTGAAAGAAAAGCGATTTAACTTTGAAGGTGTTGAAGTTATTAGCGTTTGGGCATTAAGGCACAAATTACTAGAAACATTTCTTCATACGTTTATCGCAATTATTTACGCAAGACTATTTGTGAGGCCCGATATCGTGCATTTGCACGCTGTAGGCCCCGCTATTTTTACGCCTCTAGCTCGCCTGCTTGGCATGAAAGTCATGGTTACGCACCATGGTGCAGATTACGACAGGCAGAAATGGAGCCCGTTTGCGAAAAAGGTGCTTCGGTTTGGTGAAAAAATGGGGATTGTGTATGGAAATAAAATTTTAGTTGTAGGAAGAACACTAACAGAGCGACTCAAATTACGTTTTCCTGAAGATTTTGACAAAATTCAATACGTTCCAAATGGTATGTTACCGAAGTTTGCGGAAGATGTTTGTGATTCTTATCTACCAAGAGATCTCGGCTTACAGCCAGGTAACTACGTACTCGCCGTTGGTAGATTAGTTCCTGAAAAAGGGTTTCATGACCTTGTGCAAGCGTACAAAAACTCCAAAGTATCCGAGCCACTAGTAATTGTCGGTGATGCAGACCACATCGATGAATATGCATCAACTCTGCTAACAAGTAGGTCTGAAAAAGTAATCTTCGCAGGTCGACGAAGCGGTAGTGAACTACATGCATTATTTAAATACGCACAGGTATTCGTTCTACCTTCTTATCACGAGGGGCTTCCTATAGTGGCATTAGAAGCAATTAGTGCAGGCACGCCAGTCTTGTTAAGCGATATACCGCCGAATAAGGATATAGAGGCCAAAAGCGATAGCTATTTTCCTGTGGGTGACACCGATAAGCTATCGAACAAACTTAATAATCTGACGAGCTTAGATTTGAATCTAAATCAGCAAAGTTTTTTATCCCGATTTGATTGGGGAAATATTGCTGAAACAACTGAATCTATAGCAGAGCTTATCGTACAAGCTAAAAAATAGATCCAAGATTTTGATATAGGTAAGTGTAATGGCATCCCATGCGTGAGGGGGTGTTAACAGAGAGGCAGAATGGCAAAACCATTAGTTAGTATAATTATACCAGTTTATAACGATGAAAAGCGCATTATAGATTGCGTTACATCTGTCTATGAACAGAATCAATTGAATTTTTCTTTGGAAGTAATTGTTGTCGACAATGGCTCTACAGATAACACGTTGGAAGTAATTGAGCGTGAACTCAAAACTAAATACGAAGATTTAGTTGTAGAAACATGCGAAGTTCCAGGTTCATATGCAGCGCGTAATAAAGGTTTATCAGTGTGCAATGGGGATTTTACTGCTTTTACTGATTCGGATTGTATTGTTTCGAAAAACTGGATTGAACATCATCTAGCGAGCATAGTGAATCATTCCAACGGTATAAGCGCTGGTGAAGTAAAGTTCTTTGCAGAAAACTCCAAGGAAACAGAGCAAAGCGCCCTTGATTTTGAAAACTTATTTTCTATGAAGCAAAAGGATAACGCTGCTAACGGCAAGTGTATTACAGCTAACTTTTTTTGTTACCGAAGCCTTTTCAATGAAATTGGTGATTTTGACGCATCGCTAAAATCGGGCGGTGATGTTGAAATGAGTAGGAGAGTGGTAAAGCAGGGGGGAGCGGTTGTTTATTGCGATAAAGCCGTTGTCGAGCACCCTTCTAGGAATAGAAATGAGCTTATAGTTAAGAGGAAAAGGATAATAGGTGGAACGTGGGATTCTGCACTTTCGTCTTCTGGCCTAATAGAAAATCTTAGATTTGTGATACGACTTTTAAAAATGTTTCTTGGTAGAAGTAAGGCTGTGATCAAGAACGTTGATCTATCAAGTCGCCGTAAACTCAGCCTAATCGGTTTATTGCTTGCTATATTTCTAGTAAGCATTTCTGAGTTGGTCGCTCTCTCTTTAGGTAAACAGTCAAATAGAGAGTAGTTCTAGTAATTTACCTGCACTAAAGTTAAACACACAGTAATGGACCATTAGAAGTCATGTCGATTAAAAAGAAAGCTACGCAAGGTAGTATTTGGATGTCTTTAACAAGGACTGGCATAAACGTAGTAGATTTTCTCGTATACGCTTATTTAGCGCGAATTCTGACTCTAGAAGAATTCGGTTTGGCTGGCTTTTGTTTCCTCTTCGTTGAGTTTACAAATACACTTGTTAATGCTGGCGTAAACCAAAACTTAGTTCAGCGCAAAGAGTGGACCGACAGGTATGCAGCTAGCACGATGACCTTTGTTGCTTTCATGGGTCTTATGGCTTCTGGAATGTTAGTGGGTATCGGCGCTCCAATAGCTTATTACAATTATTCTGAACTAGCTGCATATGTGATCATTAGTCTCGCTCCGATAACGCTTATAACAAGCCTCCAAGTAGTTGTGACAGGAAAGCTATTACGAGAGTTTAAAAATAAACAAATGGGGATAGCTAAATTCTGTGCCACACTCATTTCGGCAGCTTCGATAATAGCGCTAGCGGAGTTCGGTTATGGTATATGGGCATTAATTGTTGGAAAATTAGTCAATGTGACCCTTCAGTATGTTTTCCTTGTTTTCGTCTCTAAGGTTAGGCTTTCCTTTAACATCGACAGGGACAACTTCAAAGAGCTTGTTACATTCTGCCTACCTCTATTCTGGATGGTAGTACTACGGTTTTTGAACAAGAAGGCGAGTAATTTATTTACTGGTATCGTACTTGGTCCCGTAAACTTTGCTCTTCTTGCAGCCGCGCACAAAGCGGAAGTAGTGATAAATCAAGTAACGATGAGTTCAATCAACTCAATGGTCGTCCCAAGTTTTTCACGCGTCGCACCAGATACTGATGTTGGTGCGCTATTCATAAGACTTGTAGCTATAACATCAGTTATTGTTACACCAATTTTTATGGGCCTGGCAGCTATTGCCGATCCATTCGTTACAATCGCGTTCGGTGAAAAATTCGCACCGAGTGCAGAGTATATGACTATATCTGCTTTCAGCGTTTTTCCGTTGGTCATAGCTAATTTTATGCCCAATTTACTGATATCTAAAGCTCAGACAAAAGCGGCGTTTAATATAACGTTAGTTAACATTATAAGTAACGTAATTGTAGCAGCCTGTACTATTTGGTTTGGCGTCTCAGTAATGCTTATATGCATTACAGTTGGCAACTTTCTGGCGATGCCAATTAGGTTCGCAATAGTTAGGAAACATATTTTCATAGACACTAAAAAATTAACCTTTGCACTTCTTCCATCATTTCTTAGCGCTTTAGGCATGTTTCTGGTAGTTACGTTCGCAAAAACTCATATTAGTAACTTATTGGTTAACGACGTTCTTACTCTCATAGCTTCGGTCCTTCTAGGGGGGATAACATACGTACTGCTTTCATTTTCGTTGTTTTACAATCAAACGCTGAAACAAGTTCAAGAACTGAAGTCGATGTTTATGAAAAAGCGTACCAATAGTTAGGTGGAGGGGAGAGGCTTAAGAGTTGTATTGATTTTAAGCCCCATGCTCCTCGTCCTTTCTAGGGGCAAAACGTGCTGATGATAAAAATATATTGTACTGAAGCAGAGTTCGACGAATAGTTAAGAAGTTTAGAAATAACTATCGTCAATATTCCTTCTTTTTTAAAAACTTAAAGTCGCCATTAACGATACAGTAAAAAGACTTGAGCTTTTTCTCTAATACCAGGCTAAATATTAAGCTCAATGTAAAAACCGAAGGTATTATCAAGAGGTCTGAAAGCAAGGGCGATAAAGGTATGAGTTTAAAAATGTAGATAAAGTATGGATGAAATATATAGATTGAAAGCGAGTGTTTTGCACCAAGTAGCCCAGAACTCTAAAAGTATTTGGTCTTATTGACCTGGCTAGAATAAAGGCGCCAATGGAAAAAAGTATTGTCCCAATTAAGAATTGATACTTTAAAATGCTTTTGAATTCGAAAATGTAAGTTAAAGCTTTTGCCTCAATTAATTGGATGCCAAAACCAATAACTAATATTAAGCTACCTTTAAATGCTGTAGGTTTGGTTCTTCCCAATATCATGCCTAAATAAAGAAAACCTACGCTCGAAAAGTGTCTAGCGACTTTAATTCCCGCTTCGGATACTGGATTGTATGCTCCCATCACAAGGTAAAGCAAAATACTCAGTATAGCTATTGGAGGAAGAAATCGTTCCAATCCCTGCTTTTCAATAACTAACAAGATAAGTAAGCCTACAACTACCGATGAAAGATACCATAAATGAAAATATGTCCCAGACATAAGAAATCCGCTAGAAAATATTTTAACGAGAGTCTCATGTATTCCATAGTTGGCCACAGATAGTGGTATAAGCATCACAGAAGCCACGATAAAAATAGTCACTGCTTTCACAAGAGGGTTTAAAGCTCTGATCGAAGAATTGTTACTGCTAATTAAATAACCCGATAATATGAAGAAGAAAGGCACGGCCCACCTTCCAGAAAGTCTAATAGCTGCTGCCATTTCTTCTGAATTAAATCCTTCGAAGAAACCTACATGAACGGAAATGACGCCAATAGCAGCTAAGAGACGAAACACATCGAGACCATTCTCTCTAATATTAGGGGAAGTCATGAAATAAAACCTTAGCTATAAAAAGCGAATTTGAGTTTTTAAGAATTTAAAGCATCGTTTCCGTAGACTAAGCTAAATTAAGTAAATCCTGCGCTAAAGTCTTTGAATTAAATTCTTGCTCAACTTTTTCTCTAGCATTTTGCCTAATAGAAGGAAGTTTGTTAGATGACGACGCTTTTATAATTGCTGTAGATATGGCAATGGAGTCTCTTTCTGGGACAAGAAACCCTGTTTTTTCATTCTCGATTAGTTCTGGAATTCCACTGTGTAGTGTACTAACAACTACAAGCCCTGAGGCCATCGCTTCCATTAGAGCAACAGGAACGCCTTCCATATCACCAGCACTGTCTGTGACTGAAGGAAGGAGAAAAATATCTGACTGGTCAAGAGTTGCTTTGACAAAGGAAGGCGGCTTTGCTCCGTGAAAAGTGACTCTACTAGCTACACCTAATTCTTTACTTAGTGCAATTAGCTGATTTTCTAATGCCCCGCCTCCAATTATGGAAAGGTGATAATCGTCATTCAACTCTACCATTGCTCGAATTGCGTACTCTAAACCTTTTTTCTCAGTAGCGCGAGCAACGCTCACTATTTCTACGGGTTTGGAAGTAGGTCTATTGACGAATGCAAACTTGTTAGTATCCACCCCCATGCGAAGAACAGAAATGGAGTTGCTCTGTGCCCCCCAGCTTTCTAGCCTACGTTTCCAAAAGTAACTAATAGGTAGGAGTTGGCTATTTCTAGATAACTCGACGTATTCTTCTTTCCAAAAGGCTATGTTGTCGTATTCACTTATCTCATATCCGTGAAATACCGTATTTAGTCTCCCCTTTAATAATCCCACAGACAAAAACTTGTTAGCTACAACGCCGTTATTCCCAAAATGAGCGATAATGCTGTCAGCTTCAAAGCTATTATCCTTATTCTTCCAAGCTGTAATAGAGACTTCGTAAGCAAGGTTAATTTTGCCTTTGCTCAATGCGTACTTAGCGAAATCTACGATTGGCTGAAATTTCTTGTATTTAGTTCTGACCGCAATATAAAAAAAACAGAGAAAGAGTTGCTTAAAAGGTTTTTTAACTTTTTGTGCGTTGGGGGGGGTAATGAAATGAGTGCGTTCTAACAAGTTATGTTTTTCTAATGACTGAAGCGGTACTTTCTGTTTTTCTTCATAAAATGAGACAATTTGGACATTGGCCCCAAGATCAATCAACCCGTTGATTTGATCTATTACAAAAGTTTGAGACAAAACGGGAAACTTTTTGACAAAAAATAAAACGGTTTTCAATTGATAATCCCTTGTATCGAAATTCATTTCGCTTATTTATGGGTGGTCAGCCGAAACGTAACACTATTTCGGAGAATGGGTGAGTTTAAATTTATCTGTTGCTTTACTACCTAAGCTTTCTCATCAACTTTTTCTTAATGAGTTTCGAAGTATAAATAGCTTCAAACTTTTTGATTTTGAACATTGACGACACTACTTGCAAGGAAGATGTGCTGTTAGAATATCCAAATCTTTCGAAGTCTTTTTCATACAACTTTAATACCATTTCTATTGCAGTAGAGGACCACCAAACACTCTTTTTATCCCCAACTTTTTTTGATTCGATTTGGGTATTCTCATGTAAGCCTATACGTTTTCCAACCGTATCTAGTATTTTCTGAATACCGTCTTCAAATTTAAAAACTTCGACGTCATCGTTTACGTAATATGTTTGAGGACGAAGGTGATTGTCTAATAATTCAGGGGTCTCTTGATACTTTTTAAGATTATGAACTACCCATGCAGAAAAAAGTGACTCGGAATTTACACCTAGTTGAATACTTCCTAATTTTATTCTATAAAAAAATTCACTTACGATTCTCTCAAACGGGTTTCGAACCACTGCAAATTTATATTCCAGCGGTCTATTGAGTGTCTTGGTCAATTCAGTCAGTGTGTGATATCCCAAATGCTGAGGGGTAACAAGCATGCCTTCTAGCTTCTTTTGAGAAAACAATATTTGTTGATACTTTCCTGAATCGTTTAACCATGTCTCTATCGTTGTCCCAGCTGTTTTTGGAATGTGTAAAAAAGTTACGGCTTGCTCATCGTTTAAATATAATGGCATAACAAAACCTATACTCCATAAAGTTTCTTCTGGTCATATTGAAAAATATCTGTTGCTTTCTATTTAACAATGCAAAAAAAAGGCCCTTTTTTTGAAAAAGGGCCTTTTTATTCGGTTTGTTTTTGTAACTAGTTTCTTTTGCGGAAGATAAGAATAGCTAACGAAGTCATAAGAATAAAAATGCTACCTGGCGCTGGAACATTAACCAAGGATGACCCGTTTGATGTGCCATTTAATTGCAAGTTGTCGAAACCCGCATTATTACCACCACCGTTACCGAAAGCAGTAAGACGAAGAATGTAGTTATTACCGCCTGCAAACGAAACGCTGCTGAGGTCGAATTCAATTGATTTTGTGGGTACAAACCCAGAATTATTGTTGTCGCCTTCAAATACGTCTACAGTGCTAGAAAATAGTGAACTGGCACCCTCGAGGATATCTAGAGATAAGCTAAAGTCTCGTTGAAAAGTTTGTAAAACACCTCTGTTGTTGTAAATAGAAGCGTCTAGAGTAAGCGTCTCCAGGTCAATACTACTCACTAAAAAACTAGTTGTTAGAAGAATATCAACAAACCAGCTTCCTTCATTGTGGAGGTTATAATCAACAGCAAAGACATTATCGTAGTTGTCAAACAACGGTAGAGAGGAAAAGCTCGTTGTCTGTGGATCGAGTGTATTTGTTACTTCTATACTATTTTCAGTCCAAGAAATGTTAGTTGGATCACCTGAGGTACCCGTAAAATCTGATGCTAGAATAATTTCAGCGCTCGTAGAAAAAGCAGTCGAGAGTGTTATTACTGCTAGGGTTGCTTGAATTATATTTTTTAACACGATAACTCCAAAATTATTAATACAATTTTTATGCGTTCCAAGACTAAGCAAATACCATTCCATGTTTGATGTTTTTATATTTTTCAATGATTTAGGTGTTTATTTTTCTTTTTTGTGATTGAGTGTGTTAAATAATTTGACACTCTTTTTATGTTCGAAAGGTGCTACTACAAGTGGTTGCTTCGGCTCATCAGCCAATTTTAGAGAGGCAAAAGCGACTATTTAATGACAATCCGTTTGAAAATCGCTTTATCCCTGTTTCGCCAGCTTTCGATATCATCATTATCCAGTAAAAGTATTAGATAGTTCACTTTACCTTTCACGTATTGCCCAATAGGAAAAGATATAGCACTAGATTTGGGCGTAAAGGAGTCTTCACCTCTAATTCCCCATGCTTGCTTACCAAAAAACTTAACCACTCTAGAACTATTTAAATTAGTGTCCGTTTCAAAGCCAATTCCAACTACCTCTGGGTTACCCTCTACTTCAAGCTCCAACTCTAAAACAGAGTTTTTGGTTAATGTGTAGCTAATAGGGAACATCTGCCAGTTATTACCGGTTAAAGTTACGGTATTGTTATCGGAAATGGTAGTCGTCCCATAACGAAATTGCTTAGGAAAGCCGGTGTACTCGATTTCGCCTGCTTTGAACTCCCACACTGTTGGCGGTTGCTCTACAGCGGCTTGTAAGGTTGACTCCGAAGAAAAGTTAGGAATTTTAAATTCTTCCGATACATATAGAGTAGGTTTGGGTACGCTTTGCAGTGACTCTATGTATGAAAAGTCGTCGGAGTAGGGGTGTTCAACAACGTTATCTAAATTAAATTCGTATCTTGCATCGGCTGAATTTTCGTTAAAACAAAGATCGTTAGTGCTTGTGCTGCCAGAGTAGTTTTCTTTATCAAAAATGCAGTAGCCAACTGAATAGCCAGTATTTTTAGTAAATATAATATTGTTTTGTGTGGTAACCCAAAATGTTGTGTCGTTATTCACTTTTGATGCAGCAATACCGTTACGCTCGACGTCAATAACATTTTCGAAAACAAAGGTTCTCCCCGCTGGTTTAGATATTAGCCCGCCAGCTTTGATTGCAGTCCACTCTTTACCAGTTTCATCACCTAAATTGTGTATGTAGTTGTGAAAGATATAGCTAGGGCCTAAAGTATTCGGCGCTATGCTTATTCCAGCATAACCTTGCTCCATTTCATTGTCGTAAACCAACACGTTTTGTTGGCCGCCATCTATTTCTATTAGATCGTCATTTGCATAAGCTAGGTAATTGCCATAAATCGCTGAGTTTTTAACGAAACCACCACGTCTTTCGAAGTTTTTTCTGCCCTCAATAACATCGTTAAACCTATGATCTGGCGCGCCGTAAAAGCGATTGTTTCTAACAATAAACTCGCCTCTGTAAGCATCGCTATCATGATATGCCCAAACTTGAAGTGCGTTTGCACCTTTTGGGTGACCGGCTGCCCAGCTATTTGCACCTAAGTTAGGGCTATGTACCTCACACTCTTCAATTACGGCAATACCACTCCGCTCTAGGTAAATACCGGAATCGTAATTGATAGGAGAGTTATTAGTGGTGCTTGAATAGGCAATACCATCCCTTATATCTACCGCTTCTCTACCATAACCAGAAACATTGCAGCCCTTAATCCATATATGGTGCGCTTTTTTTGCAAAAATGCCGTAGCGCTGGCCGCCTTTAACTGTAAGGTTCTCTAGCATTACATATGAATTGTTACCAATATTCACAGCCGCAAGTACATCGCTGCCAGCTTCAATAACGGGGCCATCTCCAATGATTTTCGCGTAGCCATCTTCGCTGCCTTCTATATTTAGAGCTTCTAAATCCAGTTGGCCGCCAGAATAAATTTCTGAAAGGTAATAGATTTTATTTGGATCGATAGGGGGGGTATTGGGCTTTGTAGTTGTTTGAAAGGAATGTTCAACTATATCGCCATAAGAATTCGTAATCGTTACTTCTATATGATATGTAGTGTTTGCTTCTAGGTACACTATGCTTCCAGCGAACGACCCGTAGATGGGCTCCCATGCTAGGTCTAACCCTTCACGCCAATAAGTATCATCCTCGGCTCTAAACTTAACGGTGGCAGTACTTTCTTCATCTTGGCCGTAAATAACTAACCCTATCGAGTTAATAAGAGGGGTAGCAGTATCTTCAAACCCAGAAGCTGATGCGGCAAAAACTATTGAAGGGTCTAACCCTGCTGTAATCGCCGACTCGTAAATATCGTTTTTGCTTAAGCCAGAGTAAGTTGAAATTATTTTCATCCACTTTGCAGTATCGATAGGATACAAAGCAAATAGGGCGGAGGCTTGATTAGCGGTTATATTGGCGAACCGCGCTATCTTTTCACTTTCACTGATTGATGGGTAAGGTGAGAGCACATGTTGCTTATACAACTGGGCTATCTCGTCTTCGTACTTTTCAACAAGGGTTGATAGGTTTTTCGGGCCTTTGTAATTAGATAGTAATGAGTTTACGGCATTACTGTCGCTAATATTAGCATGAACATAGCTATACAAAATATCACCGGGTTGGCCGCCCTTCGTATAACTTTTATCATTTTTGTTCATGGTTGCACAAGAAAGCATTAAAAATGACAGTAAACCAATTAAAGTGATGCGAAAAATAGTTGGCTTTGAGTTAGCAGAGTGCATGTTATATCCCTATAGATTGAAAATCATGAAAAGAAAATTAGGGCTGTAATAAAAGGGTAGTGCTAACGTTGCTACGTAGCAAGACGGTAGCTGGGATCTTTACAAATTTAGTTTGATTCTATTGGTAAAACCGCCTGCCTTATTCAGATTTTTTTGATTTTTGTAAAAAACGGAATCTAAATTGCTTAACCTATATAGTTGAAAATGGACTATAAATGACGTTTTTTTACAAACTCACCAATTTCAAGAATAACCTTAAAAGTCAATTTGGTATACTCGCTTGTATACCGGGCAAAGCAATTGCTTCGATGAACTAAAATGGAAATTTTATGAAGAAAAAAGTAGCTGTTATTCACCCTGAGGCAGGGTTTTCATCAAGCGGCGGGTCTCAACTCAGTGCGTATGAAATGGCGGAACACCTAGCCACATTTTTTGACGTAAAGCTTTTAAGCTCATCTAAATGTAGTGAACATAGTGTTGTCATCCCCTGTATCCCCAGAGGAAAAGTTAAAAAAGCCCAGCGAAATAAAACCATTGACTGGTTGCTAACTCGCTTTGTTTCTAATCCATCTTTGCTTATCGAGTCGCTAACTAGCTTCATAACATACACACCTTATTTAATGTTTAAGCGATGTGATGTCATTTACCCTAATAATGATTATGGTGGATTGGCGGTAGCCGCAGTAATTAGAAAACTATTTAAAACGCCCATTCTTTATACCGAAAGGGCAGGGATGGTATCGAACGGTAAAGTATTGCGTCGAAATTTGAAATTTAAGCCCGACTGCTTGGTTGTGTTTAACCAAGAAACCAAAGAGTATGTTCATTCTATAGCGCCAGAACAACGGGTTGAGATTATCCCTAATGGTGTAAACTTAGCTAAATTCAGCCCACAAGGCGAAAAATACGAGCATGGTTTACAGGGCAAAGTGTTATTAACTGTTGGTGCGTTAAATAGGCAAAATCACAAGCGTATACATTTGGCCATAGAGGCAGTGAGCCAATTAAACGATGTATCGTTACTTATTTGTGGTGACGGCCCAGACGTACAGTACTTTAACGATCTTTGTACTCAAAAGTTAGGTGCGCAACGCTTTAATATCGTTAAAGTCGACTTTGCTGATATTCCCAATGTTTATCGTTCAGTCGACGCATTTACATTACCATCTGAAGATGAGCCGTTTGGGCGAGTGTACCTAGAGGCAATGGCAAGCGGGTTGCCTGTTATAGCTACCGATGACTCCATGCGTAGAACACTAATAGGTAAAGCTGGTGTAGTTTGTAACGTCGAGAATATCGGAGAGTATGCAGCGGCAATAGCCACTACGTTAACAACGGACTGGGCTGGCGCTCCGATAGAGCAAGCTGCTGACTTCAGCTGGGAGAGTGTAGCTGAGCGATATGCAGACGTGATAGAGAGTTTATAAGGCTTCACCTAACAGAAACAGTGCGCCGTTAACTTCGACAACGGCGCACATGATTGTTTTGTATGGATTTTTTATCTGCTGAATTTCCGACGAATTCTATCTTTCCCTAAAATAACTTTTGCCGTTGCAAAAAGTCCTGCTTCTCGCACTGACAGTCCAATCCACCCTAACTTATTATTCTTTTTTCCTATCTGACTCAGTATTTGGTTTGCTACCCTATCGTTATAGGCCTCTTTTCCAAGGAGTACTTTGTGCTTTTTGAACGCTTTTAATCTAGGAAATACCTTTTCAAGCGGCATATTTGCTACTTCAGTGGAAATACTTACATGGCCTCGGCGATAAAAATAGATATCTTTGGGAATGTTTTTAAACACTACGTTTTCAAGCGTTATGCGAACAAAGAAATCCCAATCTTGGCTATTCTTTAGTTCTTCATCAAACATCAGTTTTTTAGCTAATGAAGTCTTGCACGTAACACCACTCATCCCGCAAAATTTATTACCTTTCTTAATTACATCGGTGGTGATAACTTCAGTTTCGTTGATGTGAATTTTATCCGGTGTTTCAAGGAACCGATATCCGCAGGTCACTGCATCGGCGTGTTGGTGTACTGCAATATGTTGTTCTAGATAATCATTGTCCCAGACGTCATCATCATCTAAAAACGCAATTATATCTGATGTCGACTTAGATATACCTAAGTTACGCGCCGCATTAGCGCCAGATGCAACTGGTACTTTAATATAAGTGAACTGTTCTAAGGGAAAAAGTGACAAGACCTCTTCGTAACTGACCGATGAACCGTCATCAATCACAAATATTTCCTCAGGCATAACACTTTGTGCTAACACGGCAGCAAGTGATTCTTTTAAGTAATCAGGGCGGTTATGGGTTGTAATAATAACTGAAACTGTTTTTTGCATCTTTTATCCATGATGATTGAAGAGTGAGCGCATTTACCGACATTTTGATTCTCGCCATTAATCAAGCAAAAAGCCGACCAATGTTGAAACATTCACCCTTCAATTCAAGATTATCTAATTTTAAAACAAGTTTAACTAAATAACACGGCGTAAATACCGGGATTGTTAAACATTACAAAAAGTCGAAATGCTCTAGAATTTTTTGAGCTCCGGCTTCAGTTAAATGACCATAGTCAAACTGAACAGGAATATTATTTACTTCAGTAATGCAGGAAAATTGATCAGAACACATTACATTTAAGGTTGAAAAGTAACTTGCGTTTAAGTCTGTTATTTCTTTCTGCATATCAGAGTCAATTTTTAGAGCGTCTTGTATATTGCTACTATTTGATATTGTCGCGGCATCATCAGACATTGCGAGAATACGAGGTAGTGGTTGAAAATATTCTACAACTGGACCTATAACTACGATTTTCAATCCGCGAGACTGCAACAATTCGATGCTTTCATGTAAAAGTGGGATGTCTTTTCTTAACCATCTCGCTGATATAATCACTTTTGAAAATCGTTCAGATGTTATTGATTCGTTGTAAGCCCAACTCATGAGCTCCTTGCAGCGTTTCGCTCCGTTGGTTCTCAAAACCGGTTTGCAGCCACTAGCCGTAATCTGACTTAAAGTTTGATTTTTTGAAATGCTCCGGTTCAAAGAAGAGTACCAATGAGCAGCGTGGCTATCACCGATCAAAAGTATGTTTTCTTTTTCTTTTTCATTCACAATACAATTAAGCTTATCGAAGTCCTCTAGTCCTCTAGATTGCGAGGTCAGAAAGCATGTTTCTCCTCGAAAATGAGGTGTACGATATGCTAGGAAACTCTCTAGTTCTTTTTGTCTTGGTGTAAATCGAGACTCTTGAAAACTTTCGTTTAACCAAACAGTTAACATTAGTAAACACGTAAGACTTACGGTTGCGAACCCTACTCGGAGCGGCTTACTTGTGCCTCGTCTGAATCGCTCTTCGATAAAATAGTACCCAAAGCTTCCGAAGAGTATTGATAGAAGCAGAATGTTTACCTTGTGTAGTTGTGTGGCTTCTTGCTGTAATAATAGCGGGTAGAAAATTATTACGGGCCAATGCCACAGGTAAAGTGAGTACGATATATTACCAAAAAAACGCGCGATCTTTATAGATGCTACTCGATATGATAAATCTTCTGAGCGTGAAAACCCAAGAAATAGAGTCGTCGCTAAGGTTGGGATGATAACCTTGACGCCAGGGAAGTCATCATGACTCATAAATATAATGCATCCCATTAAGGCAATTAGGCAAGATACGTTAATCAACTCTCTCATGCCGGATGCTATGGAAATACGTGATAAATATAAAGCTGCAAAACCACCAGCAACAAACTGCCAAAATCGTGTGAATGGCGAGAAAAAAGCGAGATTTATATCTACACTTGAAAGTATCAAGCAAGCAATAAAGCTTAAGACCCCGATCGCAAGTAAGCCAGCGTACTTCCATCTGTTGAAGTTTGCGTAACAAAATATCAAAACAAAAGGCATTAACGCATAAAATTGTTCTTCAACAGAAAGTGACCAAGTATGCAGTAACGGATTCCCCTGAAGCTCCGAGTCAAAATATCCAGATTTTGAATAGAAGTAAAAATTTGATATGTAAAAAGAGGAATAAACAAGGCTGCTTGTAAAACCCTTAAACTCGCTCGGAAGAAATAGAAAAAAAGCAAAAAGTGACGTGATTGCAGCAACGCTTATGTATGCTGGAAATAGACGCTTAAACCGTTTTACATAGAAAGTAGATAAGCTAAAACTATTGCTTGAAAGCTGATTGCATATTTGGCCAATGATGAGATAGCCGGAAATAACGAAAAATATATCTACACCAACAAAGCCGCCGATTAAATGTTTTGGACTAATATGGTAGATAACAACACTGAGTACAGCTAGCGCCCTCAATCCTTGAATATCAGTTCTGAATGAAGATGTCACTTCAATGTTTCTCCTGAATATTGAACTTAAATCAAATTTAAGCAAAAGATAAACCAATAATTAAACGTGTGAGCATTGAGGTCATACTTTATATAAGTTGTTATTGTACTGCTTCGTAGCTGACAGAAGAGCTATGTATACATTGAAGGCATGACAGTTTAATTCAGGACACCCGCCAGAGAATCTTTTAAGTAATCTGGGCGATTGTGAGTCGTAATTACGATTGAAACTGTTTTTGCTTATATTGGTATTGCATTGATTGATCCATAAATAGTTAAAGCAAAGTTCCATGTTAATTCAATATAATGTCACATTTCGTACAAGTCAGGCTACTGCACTGACATTCCACTATTTTTAGTGTTGATAATATCTTCGGCTATTAATGATGCACCATAGTTTGAAACATGGTTATCGTCGAAGTATAGGGAGCGCTGGTCAATGGTAGAAAAGCAGAATTTGTCTCCGCAGAAATAGTCTGCAGGATTAATTAATACAACATTGTCTGGGTAATCAGCGTTCTTGAAGTGATTAATTATTACTTCATTACGCTTTTCGTACCAATTGCGATTCGTACCTTTAATATTTTCTAAATTACCTTTATTCATTAGCGCTCGGTCGATAAGTTTAGAAATATGGTCTGGCAGCTCAGGTACGGGGTACAGCACGAAAACCTGCTGTTTCGCAGACGCTAACTTGTTTATTGCCCTATCAATATTTTGTAGTAGTTCGACAGATTTCTCATCAAACTTCAAGTCGTCTAAGCCTGGATAGTTTGCATTAGTTCCGCCAACAAGTTGATAAGAATATCTATGAACAAATACAACGTTCTGAATGTTAGGCTCGTGCGCGATGAAGTCAATTGAGCTGTTGTACCATTTAGCACATTTAGAAAATTCACCTTCTTGTCCATAAGACGCCCTACACCCAGAGAAACTAAAATGCTTTAAACTTTCATTTGTATCTTTTAATTTCTGGCCCAGTGCGTAAGCAAGCTCGACTGCGTGACTATCTCCAAATGCTGCCCACGTTACTTTTTCATTAACGAAGTATTCGCAAGCTTCTTTGGGATCTCTAAATTCATTTACGTGGCACGAATCTCTAAAAGGACTAGCTTTGACATCATCCAATAAGTTTTGATATGCGACCGGATAGCGGTCAATAAAACCGTCGGTATAATTTGAAAAGCTTCCGGTCAACGCTACCAAAACTGCAAAGATTAAAGGTTTATTTGTGAAAGCTGACTTAAAAGTACTTTCTTTTTTACTGAATTTAGTTGTTTCAATAAACCGATAACTTAGGTATCCCAAAACAATTGACAGGAGAAAACCCAATACAGCGTAAGCCTCGCTCATTTCATTTTTATGAATTACCACCACTATAGGCCAATGCCACAGATAGATAGAGTATGACCACGCTCCCAAAGGTTGAAACAATTTATTATTAAGCAGCGCGTTCTGGTTTTGATTAGCAAGAATAATTAGATAGGCACCGGCTACTGGCAGCAGTGCAGACACACCCGGCCAACTGGTACCCTCTGAAAATATGAAACAAGAGACGAGTATTAATAACACACCTATAAGCGCTGATGCTTTGCTTAACGCTTGACCCAATTTAATGGGGTATAAAAATGCTAAACCACCTACTAGCATTTCCCAGGCGCGTGTCGGAAGTACGTAATATGACAAACTAGGGTTCTGTTGAGTAAGCCACGCACTCAGGAGTAAACTTAAAAGTGTAGAAACGACAATGAATACTTTTAGCTTATCGCGAGATAGCACTTTATTTAGCGCTAATAATACAATGGGGTAAAGTAGATAAAACTGCCACTCGACTGAAAGAGACCAAGTATGTAAAAGCCAATTTTCCAAAGAACTTTCAGCAAAGTACCCCGACTCGCTGTAATAAACGAGGTTTGATACAAATACAACAGATGATGCAGCTTGTTTGCTTAGTTTCGCATATTCCACTGGTGACAGTGCAACAAAGCCTATTAGCAGTAAACTGGCGCATAAAACGGCGAGAGCTGGAATAATCCGATTTATCCTTGCAAAATAGAACTCCATTAAACTGAAACGGTCTTTATCAAGCTTATTGATGATGATACTTGTCATTAGATACCCAGATATGACGAAGAATACATCTACGCCAATAAAACCCCCAGGGAGTTTTTCTTCGGCAAAATGGAAAATCACGACTGAAAGAACTGCTAACGCTCTAAGTCCATTGATGTCATATCTAAAGTGCACTGATTTGCCTCGGTTACGTCGCTTCAACGCTTTAGTTTAAGCACAATCCGTACCGATCTGATGTATATTTACTTTTCGGTAAAATTCTCTAAGGCATTAATGTTATTGAAGCTAAGGTTCCGCTTACGTACTTTGACGACGAATAGAAGAACTACAAAAAAATAAAAGCTAAAGTTCATTGTTGGCGAACTAACCTTCACCGTTTCTACACTCGTTAGAGTAAATCTAACGGTAGAATCTACAGGATAAGTAACCCCAGTATTTAAATCATCTACCCTTTCAATAAGTCTAAGTGAGCCGCCGCCGCTTTTGGTATCTGAAGTAAGGTCGTTATCGAACCATGAAACTGGTGATGTGAAGTCGGGCATTTCGTCTCGTAATAAGGTGCCTTCATCAAAGGCCAAGAAATCATTGATTAAGTCGCGAAAGCCGAAGCTTAGGTGCAGTGTTCTTTCTAAGCTTCCATTTGAAAAGAGGGTAGTTTTTCTTGCGTAATCTTTAAGCGATATACCATCGCCGATGTGACCGTCGTCAAAAGTTGGTCCATCGTACATTTCTAACATTTCTTCGGGGTAATACTCATCGTATTCTGCCTGATAAACGCCTTCGTTGTTGAGTCGAAAGAGCATATCGCCAAATTCAACATTAGATGTTAATGCTGGGCGGTCGTTATCATGAACAGACCACCAGTAGTAGCCTGTCTCAAGTCTGCCACGAATTGGCGCTGAAGTGTCTAACGTGAAAGAGCCCGTTACCTGTTGACCCAGTAAACTAACTGCATCGAAAAAAAACTGCTCTGTGTTTTCTACCTCAGAAACAAAGCCGTTAAAGCTGTAAGTTACAATTGCACTGTTTACAGAGAAACTTGAAAAGATGAATGCAATACAGCTTAGCAGTTGACGATAAGAGATATTCATAAGGCAGACCAAGTGGTTGCTTGAAAATTATACTTTAGTCTACTGTTAAATGTGTTGCTAGAACTTCCTTATTGGACGGTGCGTTTTCTAGATAAAGTTGTAAGTTCTTCCATTGCCTGTTCAAAACCCACAAAATTTCGCCATTATCAGCTATATAGGGTAGCGGTAATGTCAGTCACTCGTGTAAACTACCGCTTTTATTTCAGGCAAGCCTTAGCGCACAGAATAATTCTTCCTATGCTTTGGCCATGCAGTCATCATGTAAATTGAGGAAAACATGGAGCTTGACGCTATTATCAATCAGGCACAAAGCCAGATTGACGCTGCACAAGATGCAGCCACATTAGACCAAGTTAGGGTCGAATTCATGGGTAAGAAAGGTAAACTTACCGACTTACTTAAAGGGCTTGGAAAGTTATCTAACGAAGAACGTCCTGCCGCAGGCCAAAAGATTAACCAAGCTAAACAGGTTATTCAGCAAGCTATTTCTGCTAAAGGTGAGTTTTTACGCACTGAAGAGCTTAACAAGAAGCTAGCAGAAGAGGCAGTAGATGTAACTTTGCCTGGTCGCACAGAAAAGCCAGGAAACTTACACCCGGTTAGCCGCACGATTGCACGCATTGAGTCTTTCTTTGGCGAGCTTGGCTTTTCAGTTAAAACTGGCCCTGAAATTGAAGATGGTTTTCACAACTTCGACGCGCTGAACATTCCTGCGAATCACCCCGCGCGTGCAGACCATGATACTTTTTATTTCAACCCAGACATGATGCTTCGTACGCAAACCTCTGGTGTTCAAATTCGTACTATGGAAGCAGAAAAGCCACCATTGCGTATTATCTCGCCAGGCCGTGTGTATCGTAACGACTACGACCAAACACACACGCCGATGTTCCACCAAGTGGAAGGTTTGATGGTTGATAAGAATGTCAGCTTTACCGATCTTAAAGGTATTTTGCACGACTTCTTACATCACTTCTTTGAAGAGTCACTAGAAATTCGCTTCCGTCCGTCTTATTTCCCGTTTACTGAGCCGTCAGCTGAAGTCGACGTAATGGGTAAAAACGGTCAGTGGCTTGAAGTATTGGGCTGCGGCATGGTGCACCCAAATGTACTTAAAGCGGTAGGTATCGACCCAGAAGAGTACACAGGTTTTGCCTTTGGTATGGGCGTAGAGCGTTTAACAATGCTTCGTTACGGTGTTAACGACTTACGCGCGTTCTTTGAAAACGATCTTCGTTTCCTTAAGCAGTTCAACTAAGGCAGAGAGTACACATGAAATTCAGTGAAAAATGGTTAAGAGAGTGGGTTAACCCGTCGCTGTCGGCACATGAGCTGTCTGAACAGTTGAGCATGGCTGGCCTAGAAGTAGACGGCGTTGAGCCAGTAGCAGGCGATTTTAAAGGCGTGCTAGTAGGTGAAGTCGTTGAGTGCGGTCAGCACCCGAACGCCGACAAACTGCGCGTAACTAAAATAAACGTAGGTGGCGATGAGCTACTTGATATCGTTTGCGGTGCGCCTAACTGCCGTCAGGGCATTAAAGTAGCAGTTGCTGTTGTTGGTGCTGTATTGCCAGGCGACTTTAAAATTAAGAAAGCAAAGCTTCGCGGCGAGCCATCATTCGGTATGCTATGTAGCTTCTCTGAGCTAGGTATTAGCGACGACCACGATGGTATTATCGAGCTTCCCGCCGATGCACCTATTGGCGCAGACATTCGCGATTACCTTGGACTTGATGACAACGCAATCGAAGTAGACCTGACACCAAACCGTGCAGACTGCTTGGGTATTCGCGGCATTGCCCGTGAAGTTGGCGTTCTTAATAACCTTGACGTGTGTGAGCCTGAAGTAGCTGCGGTAAACGCAACTATTGAAGATAAATTATCAATTACGCTAAGCGCTGACGACGCATGCCCACGTTATCTGGGCCGTGTGGTTAAGGGCGTTAACGTTAAAGCTGCATCGCCACTGTGGTTAGTTGAAAAGCTACGTCGCTGCGGTATTCGCAGCATCGACCCCATTGTTGACGTGACTAACTTTGTATTGTTAGAGCTTGGTCAACCAATGCACGCGTTTAACCTTGCCAGCATTGAAGGCAACATTAACGTGCGTATGGCAAAAGAAGGCGAAACGCTTACGCTACTTGACGAGACCGAAGCTAAGTTACAAAGCAATACTTTAGTTATTGCTGATGACAACAAAGCGTTAGCTATGGCGGGTATTTTCGGCGGCTTACACTCTGGTGTAACTTCTGAAACACAAGATATTTTACTTGAAAGTGCGTTCTTTAGCCGTGATGCGATTATGGGCCGTGCCCGTCAGTACGGTTTGCATACCGATGCGTCGCACCGTTACGAGCGTGGTGTAGACCCACAGCTTCAGCGTAAAGCCATGGAGCGCGCTACTGCACTGGTACTTGAAATTTGTGGTGGTGAAGCTGGTCCTGTTGTTGAAGCAGTGGCTGAAGACAAGCTACCTAAGCAGGCTACGGTTACGCTTCGTCGCGAACGTTTATCTCGCGTACTAGGCATCAGCATTGACGATGCGAAAGTAACGGAAATGCTAAACCGCCTTGGTTTAGACGTAACGCAAACCGAAGCTGGCTGGGAAGCGGTTGCGCCAAGCTATCGTTTCGATATTTCAATTGAAGAAGATTTGATTGAAGAAATTGCGCGCGTATACGGTTACAACAACATTCCAAACGTGGCACCAAAAGCAACGTTGGCAATGCTGCCTTCGCAAGAAGCCAAGCTGCCGTTAAACATAATGAAGTCATTGCTTCTAAGTCGTGGCTACAACGAAGCAATTACCTATTCGTTTGTAGATCCTAAAATCCAAAACGCATTATTCCCAGACGTAAAAGGTATGGTGTTACCACACCCAATTTCATCTGATATGTCGGTAATGCGTGTAAGTTTATGGCCGGGATTAGTTGGTGCTACTGCGTATAATCAGAAGCGTCAGCAGCAACGTGTTCGCATGTTTGAAACCGGATTACGCTTTATTCCTCAACAAGATGCGCCAAATGGTGTATTGCAACAGCAAGTAATTGGTGGTGTAGTAGCAGGGCGTCGTAATGAAGAACATTGGGACCTGGGCGACAGCCCGGTTGATTTCTTCGATGCAAAAGCCGACGTTGAGGCGTTATTGGCACTTACAGGCAGGACCGGTGAGTTCCAGTTCGTAACAGGGCAACACAGTGCGTTACACCCTGGCATGACGGCAAAAATTTTGCTTAATGATGAAGAAGTTGGCTATATTGGTGCTATACACCCGCAGTTCACTAAATTGCTTGGTGTTAACGGCCGTGTATTTGTGTTCGAACTAGTGGTAGATGCCATTACTGATCGCAAGTTACCGTCAGCCGTACCAGTATCGCGCTTCCCATCGAATCGCCGTGATATTGCTATTACGGTTAAAGATGAAGTGCGTGTAGGGAATGTTCTTTCTTACATAGAAAATATTGGCGTAAATCAACTAGTTGCTCTAAACTTGTTCGATGAGTACAAAGGCAAGGGAATTGAGCCTGGCTATAAGAGCCTTGCTTTGTCACTTCATTTACAAGATCCGGATAAAACCTTGGAAGAAGCTGAGATTCAGCAAGCTGTAGATACTGTGGTTAAAGGTCTGGAATCTGAGTTTGGGGCCGCGTTAAGAGAGTAAACTATGGCATTGACCAAAGCCGAGATGGCTGAACACCTATTCGAGAAACTAGGCATTAACAAGCGTGATGCGAAGGATCTGGTAGAGCTTTTTTTCGAAGAGATTAAAGGCGCTCTGGAATCTGGTGAGCAAGTAAAACTGTCAGGTTTTGGCAACTTTGACCTGCGTGATAAAAATGAACGTCCTGGCCGCAATCCAAAAACCGGTGAAGACATTCCAATTAAAGCACGTCGTGTGGTTACATTCCGCCCGGGTCAAAAATTGAAAAGCCGAGTTGAAAACTCTGCACCTGTCGACCAATAATCTTTAGGTCGTTACAATACTGAAAAAGAGCGGGGTCTCTCGCTCTTTTTGTATTGCTTCTTTTATACAGTGCCGTCGCACTGTTTTTCATATGCAACTTCTTTGGAGGAAAGTGTGAAGAAAGCACTTGTCGTTCTTGCTATTATTGTTGCTGCTACGTTTTCATGGTTTGCTTATCTGTCGCTAGATGCAGACAAACGAGACCAAGACGCAGCGCAAGTTCCGCTAATCACAGTCATGGAAATTCTTCACGCTAGCGATTTGCAGGAAGGCGTTAAGCAGGCTGTGAAAGATGGGAATATCGAAGTAGTAGATTCTTGGATGATACAAGCCCGTGAAGTAGGGCAGGCTGCCAACCTGTCATCTGAAGATATGGATTATCTTAATTCTGAGACCGCTAAAGACTACGTAATTTTTAATGCCAAACGCCAGCTGTACAACGAAGCGTTTGAAGCGCGTTATTATGCGTTGGAAGAGGTAGAAACGCTTAAAGAGCAGTATCCGGAAGCCAAGGACTTGTTTACTCGTACTGATGCGCTGATTGAAAAGCGTGACGCTATCATTCAACAAATTGCTGTCGCTATTTCAGGAAGCGAGCAGCCTGATGAAGCCGCGCTTAAAGAAGCACGCAAGCAGTGGTTAGCCCAGGCTAGCAAGTAGCCAAGTAACGCTCTATCTCAACCTTTGTTCAATCTACTGAAATATCTGCAAACTTAGCACTAGTGAGCGTAGCTAGATCAGAAGGGGCGAGTGCCACTTCCAATCCTCGTTTTCCAGCGCTTACGTGAATAGTTTGCAGATTTTCAGCGCTGTAATGAATAACGCTCGCTAAGCGCTTTTTTTGCCCTAAAGGGCTTACACCACCTAACACATAGCCTGTTGCAACCATTACCGCGTTTGCTTGCGCCATTTCTACCTTTTTAACGCCTAACGCTTTAGCCATTTTCTTTTCGCTAAGTTTGGTGTTTACAGGGACCACGGCCACGGCAAGCTTGTTATTGTCTGTACTCACTACCAATGTTTTAAAAACGGTATCCGCATTAAGGTTTAGCTTTTCAACCGCCTCTAGCCCGTATGACGCCGCATTTGCGTCGTGTTCATATTTTAAAATGCTGTGAGCGATACGCTTTTTAGTAAGCAAAGTGATTGCAGGTGTCATTCAACCTCTTTTTTGTAAAATGTTCGGCTGTATATCGGCTGGCTGGGCAGCAGAGGAGTAGCTGCGTGTGTTGCGTAGTCGTTAAAGCCAGTTGTAAAAAATTTTGACAGTGGGTGGCCGGATTGTCCGCCAGGTAGTGTTAGAATGGCATCCTCTAAATGGCCAGGGCTGACAAATAGTCGCTCAGAGGCACCAAAACTAGGTGCTTGTACAGCAGGCATGTATGTATCACCAAAACCTTCTACTTGTTGCATGTTTAACATATCACCAACTAGAGGAATTTGATCAGCAAATGGATGTTTAACAGAAAGTGCGTTCACCTTGCCCCAGGCTAATGTTTCCATATTAGCGTCTACTGGTGAATACTTGTCTAACAGCTTGTGTTTGGCGCGCCTGTAAGCGTCTACAAGTAGCTCGTCGAAGCTTTCAGTATCGTTAGGTAGCCAAGAGTCAGGCTGACTATGAATAAGTTGCCACACAGCAGGTTCAATGCCACGTAAAAGTGTACGACTGTTTACACCTTGTTGGTCTAATGTTGAAAGCACGCCTCCAAAAAGGGTTTGTACCACCTCTTGCCTAAAATATTTTACCAGGGTGTAGCCAACCGAATCTTCACATGCGCATTCGTCCCATGTGTTTAGGTAAGCGAGGTCGGGTTTAAATTCAATGTCTTGCATGTTGAGCAGCCCATACAAAAGGTGCTGCCAAGGAATAAGAAAGCGGGCATGATTATCTAACTGAATGGCGTAAAAGTCAGTCTCAGTAAAGGTATCTTTTTCAAATAAACGGTCTCTTATTTGTTGTCCGCGAGCACCTAGCGCGTAACCACCGTCGCCCCAGACTTTGAAGTCATCAGCCGAAATTACTCTGGCATTTGCAGTCCATATTCTTCCCATATCGGGGTTTAAAACCATGGGAAGCTTTGATGCGCGCTTTGGTGGTGTGTTTACAGCTTCTTGTTCTTTTATAGCGGTGAATGAAGCCTGTTGCCTTTCCATAACAGCGCCGCCAGGAAGCCAAGCCGCATTGCCGCTTTCATCAACAATCACGAGGTTTTGCGTGGGAATAGCAATGCGTTGGCCCATCTTTATCGCTGCTTGGACATTTTTTGCATTGCCGAAGTTTATTATTCCCAAGTTCGCAGCAAACGGATGATGCGCTACCCAATTAAGCGCATAGCGCTTGCCATTGAGTTCTTTCACTGGCCCATACGAGCTTACTTCAAACTCAAATGTGTGCTCACCATCAGGTAAAGGAATACGCTCTGTTACCGTACTTGTGGCCGTCGATTCGCCTAGTTCAATCCAATCTACATTGTCTAAATTTGCATTGGTAAAACCCCAAGCGATATGGCCGTTGGTGCCTACAACTATGCCAGGAATACCCGGCAGGGAAACCCCGGTTACTTGTACATCGCTGCCCGATTCTTGATAGTTAAGCTGGGCGCGATACCAGATGATGGGAACCTGCAATCCTAAATGCATGTCGTTTGCTAAAAGGCCTGCGCTTGTCGTGGTGTGACTCCCGGTCACCGCCCAGTTATTGCTACCAATATCAGGAAGTTCAGTACCGTTATATTGTGCACGGGCAATAGCAGTATTGTCGTTATCGTTTGAGTACTGAGTAGTCGCGTCTTCAGGCTCTTGCTTAATGCTCTCGCCATTACTATCTTCTGGTGAGTGAGTAATTGGGCGTAGCGATGCAGGGTACTCTGGAATAGGTGCTTCAAGCAGTGGTATCTCGCTGGCATCAAGCGCTGCCTGATAATTACTCGGCTGAGTAATGAAGCTGTATACATCATTCCCAAAAGTTGAAAGCAGTGCCTCTCTGGCAAAATCAAGTTCTACTTGGCTACCTTGTAAATCCAAATACATACTGTAAATCACAAGAATACTGTCGGTGGGGCGCCATTGTTTTATATCAACGCCTGCAGCAAGGTATTCAAAAGGTGGCAACGTATACTCAGACAATGCGTCATTTACGCCGTGGGCGTAACGTACAAGTAGTTCTTGTTGTTTTGAGGGAAGGTTATCGAATACGGCTTTTGCTCGTTTCTCAAATTGATGAAAGCGGGCTTTTTTATCGATATCTAGGGCAATGTCGCCCACCCATTGTGACAAACTGCCCGATGCGGCGCGGCGCTGTAAATCCATTTGAAAAAAGCGATCTTGAGCATGCGCAAAACCCAGTGCATAGGCTGCGTCGTAAATATCGTTAGCTTTAATAACAGCTTGGCCTAGTTCGTCACGGCTTAGCTCAGTAGGTGCGTTTACGTGATAGGTGGCGCTATTCCCGTCAAGTGCGGGCAAACTCATACGAAGCGAGATGTACAATCCCAGTACCGTTAAAAAAAGCAGTGCTAAAACACTTAAAACCAACCACTTGAACCAATTTATCACGTGTAAAACTCCCTATTTTTCTCTATCCTAACCACAGAACTTGCAAAATTGAAGTGATGTTTTATGACACATACTAAGGCGGTGCCGTGGGGCCATTAATGTTGGATTGTCAGGCCGAAGAACTTCTGCCTGAAGAAAAGGAAAAGTTAACACATCCAGTAGTGGGTGGAGTTATTTTATTTAGCCGCAACTATCATGATAAACGTCAGCTCTCTGCGCTGGTTCAAGATATAAGACGCTTTGCAAAGCGTCCAGTACTGATCGCCGTCGATCATGAAGGAGGCCGCGTTCAGCGTTTTCGTGAAGGCTTTACTGCCATACCTGCAATGGGCGATATTTTAAGACAGTCAGAGCATCAAGATGAAAGTGCTGCATACGCAAAAGCGTGTGGATTAGTATTGGCTTATGAACTTAAAACCTTAGACATCGATTTTAGCTTTGCACCGGTGCTTGATATAAATGGTGTATCGCAAGTTATTGGTGACAGGGCATTTTCAGACAGTGCAGACGACGTTATTCGCCTTGCCGCTCATTTAATCCAAGGTTTAAAAGCTGTAAATATGCCAGCTATTGGAAAGCACTTTCCTGGGCATGGCAGTGTAGCGCCAGATTCTCATGTAGCGTTACCCGTCGATGAACGCGAATTTGATGGGATACGCAGTACCGATATGGTGGTCTTTGAACGCTTAATTGAGCGTGCGTTGCTTGATGGCGTTATGCCTGCCCATGTTATTTATAATCAGGTGTGCGATAAGCCAGCGGGTTTCTCAACTAAATGGCTGCAGGATATCCTTAAACAGGATCTAGGCTTTGGCGGCGCAGTATTTTCTGATGACTTGTCTATGCACGGCGCAAGTGTTGCGGGAAGTTACGTGGAGCGTGCTGAGGCAGCGCTGGAAGCAGGTTGCGACATGGTACTTGCGTGCAACAATCCGAAAGGGGCTGAGACTATCCTTGATGGATTGGAAATGCGCTTTGCTAATCCGTCTAACAACGATTTACAAAAGCGAGAGCGCGTTATGGCGCTTTATGACCGTGTCATGCCTGCGGGGCTCAATGATAAATACGACAGTGCGGTTGAGCTGGTGAAGCGTTTAAGCGAACGGTAGTTTTTATAACTACCGTTTTTCATTTTCTGTTTTTAATGCCGTTTGCTTATACTGGTACTTCGTCTACGCCAGCTTCTACATTCATAAATCGCGCAAAAGTGAAGAGAAAATCGCTTAAGCGATTTAAATAAGCATGTACCACTTCTGGCACGTCATAATGTTTAGATAGGCTAATGACAGCACGTTCAGCTCGGCGGCATACTGCGCGACAAACATGAGCCTGGGCAGCAGCCTTACATCCGCCAGGCAGCACGAACGACGTATTAGGCGGCATTTGACGGGTAATATTGTCTATAAGGCTTTCTAGGTTCTCAATATCAGTTTTTGTCAGCGTTGAGCTTGCTGAAATAGCAAAGCCAGCTTGAAACAGGTTGCGCTGAATGTCCTGGAGCATTGGCTTATGTTTGTCAGTAACATGCGCTGCGAGTAGCCCGATATGGCTATTGAGTTCGTCCATATCGCCGTAGCTTTGTACTACTAAATCATCCTTATCTACACGAACGGCTTTGTCAGCGTAAATTTGCGTGCTGCCCTTATCACCAGTGCGAGTGTAAATCTTCATAAAAACCTATATCTCTCTATCAATCGCAAATGTTGTCTTTTGTATTTAAAACCAAAGCACTTACACTAAGCGTTTACTTAAATCACTCACTAACGTCAGGGCGATTGTAGCGACGAATTTGTACTACAAAACCAAACAGCGGGTGGTCGAAATAATGCAGTTGCGTACTGATTACACGTCTTTGCTCAGCTAACGGAACCGAAACCAGTTTGTACGCTGTTGATGTCGCTTGACGGGGCTTAGCAGCATTACCAGAGCTGTCATCTTCACTGCTGAAGTAGCTCATTGGTACCGGCTGGCGATAAAACATCTCGCCATCTACATGAAGGTAAGGTACGCGGTTGATATATTTAAGAAATACTTTGATAGTGCCGTCAATTTCCCAAATGGGGGTTCTTAATGAAGCATCGGTAGTGTCATCTTCACCTTGCTCTACAATCATCGGCGTATCAAGCGCTTTAAATGCGCCATATTCTATAGCCTGTGGGTTTGACAAACGGCGGTCCAAATCGGCAAAAATATCTGAAACAGCAAGAAATTGATCAGTGCCTTGCGCTGCAGTTTTATCAGCTTCAAAAGCAGTACTTACATCACTTAGGCTGTTTTCATCTGTGCTCGATGTATTTCTATAGTCACCATTATCAGTAAGAGCGGAGGTAGAGCCGTAACCAAACTCTGGAGCGGAATCGTCAGTTTCACTGTTTACATTATCAACGTGTTTTGAAGCTCGCATATCACCGTTCAAGTCAAACTGCTGCGCGTAGTTTTGCCCACCATAAAGACGCACGTTGAAAGCTTTGTTCTTACCAAACATAACTGGCTGACGCCAGGTCGCGTGAAACAAACGTTCTAGCTCGCGATTAGAACGTATTTGGCGAGAAATTGAAGACAGTGCTTGCTGATTACTGGTAAGCAGATGCGCTTTTGACGCAAGCGGCCAGTCGTGCCCTTCAATGATAATAGGTAAACTTGCTGGAGCGGGTAGCCGATTATCCGGCTGATTCACCTTCCATACGATTACAGGTTGAAGCGCGCTGCTTCTAGACTTGCTCTCGCTTGTCGAAACGCCTGAGTTTAGTTCGTCGTCGCCTGGAACAACAACGTTCAGTACAGTGGTTACCTCAGCGCTAAGCCATGGCTTCGCTTCTTCACAGTACCTAAATACAGGCACCGTGACAGGTGAGGAATCTTTTACGCCGAAGAATGACGTCCAATAGCTGGCGATGGTTGCAGCATCAGGAGCGGGTGTGACGTCCTCAGTGATGATCCCCTCATTTGAGTAGTCAAGGCTATCGCTATAGTCTGAGTCTGTTGAAGAATAAGTAGCGCCATACTCATCGCCATCAATGGTTTCGCTTTGTGCCTGACTCGCTACGTCTGGTGTAGGAGATGGCTCATTGGCTGTTAAGCCGGATGTTTCATTATATCCATAGCCCGCTTCTTCAGAGTAAGAGCTAGGAGACATGTCACCGTACTGCGCACTGTTATCTTTAGGCAGCGACAAAAAATCTACATCTTTTGCGGGCACGCTCAAAAGTCCGTTGCTAGGCCACTTAACCGAGGTATCAGCGCCGCAAACGGCTAACCCTTGTTTTAGATAGCTTATATCAGGCGAGATGATATCGCTGATGATGTCTGCCTGAGCGCGAGGGGCTGACAAGTTGTCAGCCAAAGAAAACTGCTCTTCTAACTCAGTTAGTGCCACGTTGCGCTTAAACGCAATAACTTCCACATCGAACCACCAGTTGTCATTGGCGTTAGCTGCAGTTGAAATTGTCGTTAAGAAAACGGCGCTTATTGATGCAACTAACGGGCACCAGCGAGATAACTTCATGTTACCGCGACTCCTTTGCAAAATCGGCAATAATATCGCTAATAAACGCGATGCGCTCTTTAGCTGTTTCGGTCTTTTTCACCAAACGCAGTTTTTGGCTTCCTTCAAACTTAAAGGTGTTTGGTTTGGTTTGCACCAAACTAATAATATAGCCTGGGTTAACCTTAGTGGTTTCTTTAAACTCTATGGTACCGCCTTGGGCCGACAAGTCTACTTTTAGAATGCCTAACGCCTGGGCTTTTAGTTTAATTTCAGCCACTTCTATCAAGTTTTTAGCTGGCTCTGGCAATAGACCAAAGCGGTCAATACATTCTACCTGGAATTCATCAATGTCGTCTTGGGACGTACAGCTGGCCAGACGTTTGTATAGCGATAGGCGAGTGTTAACGTCGGCAATATAGTCTTCAGGCAGTAGGGCTGGAATACGCAGTTCAACTTCGGTATGGCCCGAGGTCGCGTCGTCTAATGAAGGCTCTCGGCCTTCTTTAAGGGCGTTAACGGCTTTATCGAGCATATCCATATACAAACTGAAACCAATACTCGCTATTTGCCCCGATTGGTCATCGCCTAACAGCTCACCGGCACCACGAATTTCTAAATCGTGGGTAGCAAGCGCAAAACCTGCACCTAAATCCTCAAGCTGCGATATTGCTTCTAAACGTTTTACTGCATCTTTGGTCATGCGCTTTGGATGAGGCGTTAATAAGTAGGCGTACGCTTGGTGATGCGAGCGACCCACACGACCACGAAGCTGGTGAAGCTGCGCTAAACCTAAATGGTCGGCTCTATCCATAATAATGGTATTCGCACTTGGCACGTCGATACCTGTTTCAATGATGGTAGTACACACAAGTACGTTGTAGCGCTGGTGGTAGAAGTCGCTCATTACGCCTTCAAGTTCACGCTCGCGCATTTGGCCGTGACCCACTGCAATACGGGCTTCGGGAACGATTTCAGCGATTTCTTCGGCCGTTCGCGCAATGCTATCCACTTCGTTGTGAAGGAAGTAAACCTGACCGCCGCGCAGTATCTCACGCATAATGGCTTCGCGAATAACGGCTTTATTACGCTGCTGCACAAAAGTCTTAATTGATAAACGACGAGCCGGGGCTGTGGCAATAATCGATAAGTCGCGCATGCCTGATAACGCCATGTTAAGCGTACGAGGAATAGGCGTGGCCGTAAGGGTAAGGATATCAACATCGGCACGTAATGACTTAAGTTTCTCTTTTTGACGCACGCCAAAGCGATGTTCTTCGTCGATGATCACCAGCCCCAAATCTTTGTATTTAATATCGCTAGACAGCAGTTTATGTGTGCCTACTACGATATCTACTTTGCCTTCGCCGATCCGCTCAACCACAGATTTTTGCGCTTTACCGCTTACAAAACGGCTCATCACTTCAATTTCAAACGGCCACGCAGCAAAGCGGTCTTTGAAGTTCTCGTAATGCTGCTGAGCCAGTAGGGTAGTGGGCACCAAAATAGCCACCTGTTTACCAGCATTAGCAGCAAGGAAGGCCGCGCGCATGGCAACTTCGGTTTTACCGAAACCTACGTCACCGCAAACTAGGCGATCCATAGCCGATGGACTGCCCATGTCGTGCATAACCGCAGCGATGGCTTGGGCTTGGTCGGGTGTTTCTTCAAAGGGGAAGCTGTCTGAGAAGGCTTGGTAGTCATCCCAATTTATTTTGTAGGCAAAACCTGGCTTGGCTGCGCGGCGGGCATATACATCTAAAAGCTCAGCCGCTACGTCACGAACTTTTTCGGCGGCTTTTTGCTTAGCTTTTGTCCATGCGTCTGAGCCCAAGGCGCTAACTGGTGCGCTGTCGGCATCGCCACCAGTGTAGCGTGAAATCAAGTGAAGCGACGCCACAGGCACGTAAAGCTTAGATTGCTTGGCATACTCAATGCACAAATATTCGGTTGCTACGCCGCCCGCGTCCAACGTTTGAAGGCCCAAATAACGGCCAACACCGTGATCGAGGTGCACCACAGGCTGACCAATAGAAAGTTCGGCCAGGTTACGGATAATGGCGCTTTCGTCGGTGGCAGTGCGTTTATCGCGAAGGCGGCGCTGACTTACTTTCTGGCCTAATAGTTCGGTTTCCGTAATAAATAACAGTTCGCCTTCCTGGGTTTGCCAGCGGAAGCTGTTATCAACCATACCCACGGTAATGCCAAGGTTGTCGTGGCTTGCGATAAAATCACTAAAGCTATCAACAATCTTTGGTTTGATGCCTGCTTTTGCGAGTACGGTTAGCAAACCCTCTCGGCGACCTTGGGTCTCAGCACAAAACAGTACCTTAGCCCCGTTGTCAGTGGCTTGATTTACCGTTTTAATAAGTCGTTCAGCAGGTACTTTTTTCTGCGAGTTAATCGCAATATCATCAAGCTTTTCGCACTGAAGGTTGCTAGTACCTGATTTTTCTTCAAGTACCTTGCTGGAAAGGGATGCACGTGGCCACTGTTTTATGGCACCAAATAGCTCATTTATAGGTAAAAACAGCTCGTCTGGTGCAAGCAGTGGACGGGCTAAGTTATAACGATACTGCTCGTAACGTTCTTGTACGTCGGCCCAGAAAAATTCGCTGGCGTCTTGCACATCACCGTGAAGTAATAGCAGGCTTTTAGGGTGAAGATAGTCAAAAAGCGTGGCGGTTTTTTCAAAGAAGAGAGGAAGATAATATTCCACACCGCTCGGCATGGTGCCCTTGCTTACCTGAGAAAATACGCTTTCAGATGCATTGTTTGCGTCGAACTTTTCTAAAAACTGCTGGCGGAAAAGCGTGATTGCCTCTTTGTCTGTGGGGAATTCTCGTGCTGGAAGCAAGCGAATTTCGTTAACAGCCTCGCCAGAGCGTTGGGTTTCAGTATCGAAATAGCGAATGGAGTCGATTTCGTCATCAAACAAGTCTATTCGGAATGGCTGGTCGCTTCCCATCGGAAAAAGGTCGATGATGCTGCCGCGCACCGAGAATTCGCTGTGGCTCATTACCTGACTAACATGCAGGTAGCCGGCTTGTTCGAGGTTACGTCTAAACTGATCTCTATCTAAGGTGTCGCCCTTATTTAGCATAAGCAGGTACTTTGCTAAATAATCGGTAGGAGCTAAACGCTGCATTAACGTGTTAACAGGCACTATGAATATGCCTTCGCCTTGCTGTGTAAAGCGGAACAGGGTTTCTAATCGCTGAGAAACAATGTCTTGATGGGGCGAAAACGAATCGTAGGGCAGTGTTTCCCAATCTGGGAACAAAGTAATAGGTGTAAGCTTTGTATTATCGCTTAAGAAGAAGGCTATTTCTTTTTCGAGCTTCATTGCCGACGGTGTATCGGCGGTAATCAGTACAATAGGGCCTTTGTATTGGCTGAGTGCTTGGCTGATACATAGTGCGGCACTGCTCCCTTGAAGTTGGCCCCAGTGTTTGTGATCTTGTGATGAGGCTTCTTTTTTAGGCGCAGGTAATGGAAGCGATAATAAAGTGGCTGTCATGACGTCCTGTTTTTTAAGTGCAAGATGAGTTTTACGGCTTATATACTGATGTTAGGGTCTATTCAGATCCCGCTTTTTTTTCTTTTGCCCGCTTTCTTAGCTGTTGCGTTTGAATATGCAAGCTAGCGCGAACTAAAAGCTCCTGGTCTTGCTCTCGAATGGTGTTAAAAATATAGGCGATATGGTAACGGTCTTCTACTTGCTCGCAAGTAATTACTTCACCAAAACAAAATATTGCTGCTGCTTCGGCATCCAAGAAAAGTTTAAGTTCCGCTTTGGCGCCCACATCCAATGCTTCTTTTGACTCAATAATGACACCGCCACCACCCAGTTTGACTGTTTTGAAGCGAAACTCTGGCTCATCTTGCTGGTGCAAAACGAACGACATCATCAAGTCAATTTTTCGAGACTGATGGTTTAAGTAGTCAGCCAGCGACTCAGCATGATCACTTAGGTTGCGAAGCGGACGAATTGCCTGTGCTTCAATAGCGGCCATTTCGCTGGCAATGCGAAATGCATACGGCATCGACTCCTCTAAGTTTTCTTCATCTGGCACTACTTCGTCTTCACCTAACGGGCGCATATTGGCGTTTATGCGATGTGCGATAGAAAAATATTCATCGAATTGGGCTTTTTTTTGTTCTAGGCTAAGTTCGCTCACATCATTCCTCTGCCACTAATTCTTGTGCAGTTAGTAACTTATAAGTAGTATACCGATCACACGTAGTATACCCACTTTACTATTTTGGGGTTAACCCGTCATCTCGTCTTTGGGCTACTTATCTGAATTTCTCATTCATTAAGCATAGCTAAACATAAGGCAGATTACCGTTTACTGAAAAGCAAGGCGCTATGTTTTATCCTCTTTCTGCATTCATTGCTTATCGTTATGCCAAGTCTAACAAAGCAAGCCAAACCAGTTTTGTTTCATTTATTAATCGATTTTCAGTGGCGGGTATTGCACTGGGATTGATGGCGCTCATTATCGTTGTGTCTGTTATGAACGGCCTAGAAGGTCAACTAAAACAGCGCATATTAGGCATTGTCCCCCATATTGAAATTACAAAGACACCCATCATAAGCGAGAGTACTAGCAGGACATCCAGCGAGAACGAAGTTAAAGAGACACCCACGCAAACTGCAGAAAAAACGCAGACAGTGACTTTAAAAGAAATTAGCGAGACACCCATCAAAGGCGTTGTTGCCACTATGGCTTACAGGGAAGCTGAAGCAGTAGTGCAGTCTCGCTCGGACTTGCGTGGTGTCCAGGTTCACGGTGTTCAACCTGAAGTAATGATTGAGCACACTTTGGTTGCAAACCATATGGAGCAGGGGCGATTTAGCGATCTAACCAAAGGAAGTTTTGCAGCGATCATTGGGCGCTCGCTTGCCATTAAACTTGAAGCGCGGGTTGGAGACAGATTGCGGGTTATGGTGGCAGGCGCAAGTGTTTATACACCTTTTGGAAGAATGCCAAGTCAACGGCTTGTAACCGTGGTGGGTGTCTTCGATATGGGCTCGCAGATGGATGACAAAGTGATGTATATGAACCTTAAGGATGTGAACCGCTTAATGCGAGATCCTAAAGGTAGCGAACAATCGCTTCGACTCTTTTTAAATGACGCTTTTAACTATCAAGCAGTTGTTAGCGCGCTCACCGATAGGGTGGGTGTCTCTGTAAATAATATGAAGACTTGGCGTGAGCGTCAGGGGCCGCTATTCGATGCGGTTAAAATGGAAAAGAACATGATGACACTTATGCTACTGCTTATTATTGCGGTGGCGGCATTTAATATCGTTTCGGCACTGGTAATGGTGGTAACGGAAAAACAAGGCGATATCGCAGTACTCCAAACTCAAGGTATGTTACCCAGTTCAGTAATGTGGATTTTTGTGTTAAACGGTTTGTTTAACGGCATTAAAGGCGCTGGCATTGGCCTAGTATTAGGCGTAGTGATTACGCTCCAATTAAATAACATTTTAGACCTTATCGGGTCGCCGTTAGCCTTAGCGGCAGACGGTAGAGGGCTGCCAATTGAAATGGACGTTGTACAAATAGCAGGCATTACTTTGCTGTCTTTGCTACTGTGTGTTTTAGCCAGCGTTTACCCAGCGCGCAAAGCGATGAAAATTGCACCGTCGCAAGCGCTCCAAAACGAATAAATCGCTGAATTTACCGTGCAAGTTAGTGCAAAATTCACTATACTCGCGGTCTTTTAAATTTTGCCCAGTGAGACGTCATGAACAAGAATTTTATCACCTCGCAATCGCTTCTACAGGATTCCTTTCGCCTAGCGGCAAAGGTGTATGAAGACGGCTTTCGCCCTGACTTTATTATTGGTATCTGGCGTGGTGGTGCTCCCATTGGTATCGCGGTTCAAGAATTCTTTGAATTTAAGAATACATCAACCGACCATATCGCAGTACGTACATCGTCTTACTATGGAATAAACAAACAATCGAAAGAGATCCGTGTGCACGGATTACACTACTTGGTAGAAAACGCGAATGCTGATGACAAGTTGTTGATTGTTGATGATGTTTTCGATTCAGGCCGCAGCGTAGATGCACTTATTAAGCAAATTAATAAACTAATGCGTTTGAACATGCCTAAAGATATTCGCATTGCATGTCCGTGGTACAAGCCGCAAAACAACACAACAGACATCGTGCCAGATTATTACGTTAACGAAAGTGATGAATGGCTAGTTTTCCCTCATGAAATTGCGGGTTTGTCGGAAGAAGAAATTCGTGAAGGCAAAGGCGAGCTGGCTGACGTTATGGACATTTTGTTCAAAAAGTAGTGAGTAATTGCTTGATATAAGCGACTAGGAGTTGCTGTCAAACGTATCTAAACCGCACGCTTGTGCGGTTTTTTTATCTTCCAACTTTGTTGGAAAAGATAGTGTAAATGTGGTGCCCACGTTTACTTCACTTTCTACGCTAATGGTTCCCCCCATCGCTTCAACGATGGAGAACGAGATATAAAGTCCTAACCCAGTGCCTTTTCCGGTTGGTTTGGTGGTGTAAAACGGTTCAAAGAGCTTTTGGAGGGCATGCTTTTCTATACCGCAGCCCGTATCTTTTACCGTTATGACGGTGTGATCTTTTTCTTCAAACGAAGAAATAGTTAATTTATCCCCATCTTCCATCGCTTGCGCAGCATTTACGAATAAATTGACTAATACTTGGTTTAATTTTCCTGTTTTTCCCTTAATTAAAGGCACATCGCTTAGGCGCTGTTGAATCTTTATTCGGTGCTTCAATTCACTGTTTACTAATCGCAAGGCGTGAGCAATGCAGTCGTTCACGTTTACGGTTTCATCATCGGGAATATCTGCATCGTGGGAAAAAGAGCGAAGACTGGTGATAATGTCTGTAACTCTATTTAGGCCTTCCTCTGATTCGCTGCAAATATCTGCAATTTCGTCGCTTAATGAATCAATCTTATTTTCAACCCTCCACTGTTTCGCAGCTTCAGCTACCTTCAGCCTCTCATCGTCGGTTGCGCTAGCCGCCAATTGTAAGACGATGTCTTGCATTTGCGAAAGCGCAGGCAGCACGTTCCGTAAAAAGTGAATGTTGCTATTAATGAAAGCAACAGGGTTATTAATTTCATGGGCAACACCAGCGGCAAGTAAACCTAGCGATGCCATTTTTTCTGAATCGATAAGGCTTTTTTCTACAATGGCTTTTTCTTCTTTCAACCTCACCGTTTCAAGCGCCATTAGCTTAGCCTGCATCCCCATGGCCATTTGCTCGGTAAATGTACGGTATCTGTTAGCCATATCCACAAATTCTTGGGTGTAATAACCCAGTGCTTGATGGCAAAACACAATAACTGCGTGTTGCTGATGTACTTTAAATGGACAATAAAGTACAGAGGTGACGGGCGTGTCGAATAAGGATAGGTGGCGTTGCCACGTCGCTTGCTGCTTAATGTTGAATAATGCTATAGGCTCACTTTTAACCGCACGGGAGAGTGTGTCATCGATTTGCCATACGGTGTTAAGTAGCGGTGGATGGGTGCTGTTAATGCACCTCATTTTGCCAGCGCTTTCATTCTCAAGAACAAAGCAAACTTGATAATTATACAGTCCTTTGAACACACTAAACATTTTTTTATAAAGGTCTTGTTCGTCCTCTGCGGTAAGCAATACGCGAGTGCCTTCTAGCAAAGCATCGCTTTCCTTCTTATGTGCCTCAGCCTGCTGTTTAAGGCGGTAAACAAGCGCTAGATCTTCTAAAACATTTTCGTAATCTTTATTCATTGAGAGAACACTACCGCTGATATCATAAGGTTGCCGTGTCTGTTCTTGCCATCTAAAAAGCGCCCTTGCTCACCAAAAGTAAACGGGCCGCAAATAGGTAATGCTGGAAATTTTTCTTGCAGCGAATTCAGCATGAAATTAATTTCGTCTCCAACCATCAAGCGACATCCTGCGCAGTAAATCATTAGTACGCCAACAGGCTTTCTGTTTTCGGGTAGCAACATAACTGCATTATTTATCACCCGCTCTGCGCGAGAGGTAAGGCTTGAAATGCTACCTTCCATCAACACCAACTCTTCACCTTCTTCTACTTCTGAAAAAACATGTAGTGCACCACTTTCATCGACAGAATCGGGGTGGCACAGAAGGTAATTTACCGCACCGTTGTCTAATTCTACTGGTCTGCCTAGCGGTGCTGACGATGTTAGTCCTAAAATTTGACCGCCGTATAGCTGTTGAGCGATAAGGTTATTGGTCGCTTTGTTATAAACGGTGCTTGCACCGTTATTGTTAAGTTGTTGAAGTTGGCGTCCTTTCGCTTTCGTTGCTTTAAATAGGGTATCGGTTGGCTTGTATCCTGAGCTATAACTTACCCCTAATGGAGTAGAGGGATACATAACTGCAACTGCCACAGTGTGTGGTCCGCACGCATCCTTTGTAACGGTTGTCCAGTCGCCTGAAACCGTGTTGTCTGCCATTGAACCACCAAAAATAGGAACTTGAGTCCCTACAATGCTGGCGAAACCTTCAAGTATTCTTTCTTCTTCTCTTGGCGGCAACGCACACCAAATTAACGCTGGGCTTTCATAAGGTCTTCCCGCATTGTTTAGCGCATTTTGTAACGCGATGGCGCCAGCTTCAAAGGCGCTGTAGCAGGAGGCGTCTGCACTTCCAACGCCATAGGCTCCACCATCGTCATTCACACAAAAAAGCGCTAACTGGCACCCCGCGTCAACGGTACTGCAGTCGCAAAGTAGCGCTCCTAAACAAGAGCTGGAAATGAAATAAGGCGCGGTAAACGCGCTAAGGCCATGTTGAAGCTCGTTAAAGGGTAAGTCGGCATTACCGTAGCCAATAACGAGAGAAGGTTTATTTTCACTAAATAACCTATCCATTTCGGACGCCATACTAGATGCGTCGTTACACTCCAACGAAAATGTTTGTATATACATTCGGCCTTTACCACTCAACCATACTCTTTAATAATAGATTGAAATTAGGAAAAGCTTATTAAACATTAGTTGAAGAGTTACACGAGTTACAGTAACTGTGTTGAAGAGAACTTATACCATATATGGACCCTCTCCGATTGCAAGACACCGTGTTGAT
>CETE01000020.1_pt1 | contig 79592 bp, 59 predicted proteins | sample 531241 | NCBI WGS metagenome assembly CETE01 (sample SAMEA2622336, study PRJEB7988) | marine metagenome | biome: marine biome (ENVO:00000447); feature: deep chlorophyll maximum layer (ENVO:xxxxxxxx); material: "saline water (ENVO:00002010), including plankton (ENVO:xxxxxxxx)" | depth 30 m
GATGGTCATAATGTACTTGGTTGGACCATTGAGCAAGAGGTATACGAAACTCTGATGACTAATTCAGTGAATGAGAAGTACTTGGATGGTTATGAAATTCCAGACCTGCAAGTCACAATGGAGCTTTCTGACATAGTAGAGTCCTGCGAGATACTCGTGCTATCTCTCCCAAGTGGCGTGATATTAGGGGTAGTGGACAGAATTGTGCCCAGTCTCAGACCATCTCAGGTGATTTTAGATTTGGCAAAGGGACTGGCTCCTGAGGATGAGGGGGGTTCGGGGCTAATCTCTGATTCCATAGAAAGGAGGTTGGAGGAAGCTGGGAAGTCTAATCCAGTGGTTGTGATGACGGGCCCGACCATAGCTCCAGAGGTCGCTCGAGGAGTCATAACAACAGCAATTGTCGCATGTCATGACCATGGAGTCGCTGAAAGGATCTCTGAAAGGCTCTCAACCGAGACTCTCTTCCTTCTGCCCGCGGATGACCCCAATGGCGCGGAGCTCTGGGGTGCGTACAAGAATTGCGTTGCCCTCGCTTGCGGGCTAGTAGATGGCCTGAAAGACTCAATAGGAGGGGATAATCTCAAGGCGGCATTAGTTCTTACCGGATTCAGTGAGGGTATGAGATTACTGGAATCCATGGGGGCATCTCCCTCAACCGCATTCGGGCCCGCAGGACTCGGTGACCTCTATGTCACTGCGACAAGTCCACGTAGCAGAAACAGGACCCTCGGAGAGAAGCTTGGATCAGGAAAGAGCCTTGAGGAGTCTCTGGACGAGATGCACATGGTAGCCGAGGGGGTTAGGGCCACCAGAATGTTTCTTGCTAGAGCTCCAAAATTAGACCTTGAGACACCCTTTATCGGAGCTTTAGGAGAGCTTTTGGATGGGCAAATCACTCCCGGGGATGCCGTCAAAAGGATGGTCGAGAACCAATAATTTCCGGGATAGTTTGATTTGTACCATCCCCTAGGAATTTTGATACAGTTGCCGTTGGAAGGTTTAACAGAATTTGAAAGTCGGTTACTAAGGTGGATTTCTTCGTCTGATTTCGTCGAGGTCCCATGGTCTACTGAGAGAGCGGCCGAAGCTTTCAAGGTAGAAGAGGAGGAAGTTTACCAAGCCTTGGCATCACTTACTGCGAAGGTACCCGATAATATCCAGATTTTCTACGAAGATGGAGCGGTCAGGATAGTTGCTGATTCAGAGTAGTTCAGGGTTTTTGGTTCGGAGCACCGCGGGTTAGTCCAAGGAACACTTCGATCCACGAAGGCTTTCTCAAATCATCCTCCTCATTGAAGAAAGACCTGGCATATATTGAAAGGAAGTCAATTATTAGTACTACCAGGAAGATTATGAGAAGGTAGGCCACGACCTTGTCGTATTGAAGGAACCTCAGGTACAAGTCAATGTAATACCCTATTCCGCCTGCTCCGACTATTCCGATAATTGTTCCAGATCGGAAGTTATATTCAAACAGGAAGATTGAATGGGAAATTAATTCATTTGCCGATTCTGGAATAACCACATTCAGAGCCGTCTCAAACTTGTTCAGGCCCATTGCTTGTGCTGCTTCTATGGGAGTCTTGTTCAACCCCTCTATTGCCTCGTACCATAATTTACCTAGATATCCAACGGTATATACAGACATTGCTAGGACGCCCGCTAGGGGACCCATCCCGATTAGTATGACAAAGAATATTGCCCAAATGAGGCTAGGTAGGCTCCTGAATGCGGACAGGAGGAATCTAGAGGAGTATGACAGCCACCTTGGACTCAGATTTCGAGCGGCGGCTAGAGATAGGGGAATGGACAAGGCCATCCCAAATACTGTTGCTACAAATGCTATTTTAATTGTCTCTATGACTCCTATCCATGCAGTAGAGCAAGTGAACTCGAGAGGATAGCTCTCCGTACACACTGGGTATACTTGTGGTTCAAGAACGCTCCAATCTGGAGGCCAAAGCGACTGGTAGAAGAAATCTTTCAGATTTCCGAAGCCACCGGTGAGTCTCCCCCAATCACTAACCATTCCATCCAATACCAGGAGTGCTAAAATTACCATCAGCAGGAATGACTTGGACAATATCCCACTGTCGATGGCTACCTTCATGGATTTACCTCCAATGCTTGAGTTCCCTCAATGAACGGGTTCATTCTTCCATCGTCGATTATCAGGAGCTTGTCGGCCATCATCTTGGCTCTGGCGATATCGTGCTCGACAACTATCATTGATGCGTTGCTTTCCTTCACATAATTCGTTACGGCTTCCAGAACGGATGAAAGAGTCTCTTCATCTAATTCACTGAGGAACTCGTCTGCCAGAATCAGTCTCGGCCTCTGGGCCAAAGTACGGGCGGTCGCTACTCTTCTCTGTTGCCCTCCTGAAAGCCTTCTAATCGGTTCTCTGGACTTTTCAGTTAGTTTCATTTCCTCTATGGCTCGAATAGACCGATCTTGCCTTTCTTTCCGTACTGCGAGCCAAGCTTCTGGGAGGCTCGCGCTCACTGTGGGGCCAATGATGTTAGTACCAGCTCTTGCACCCTGATCCACATTGTGTCTAACACTGGCATGCCTAACTAGTCCTAGTCTCTGCGGAATGTATCCTAGAGACCCCCTTGGTGCCTTTTCTGGAAGCAAGTTGCCACATACTTCAACGCTTCCTGAAATTGGCCTTACCAGTCCCGCTATCGTCCTTAGTAGGGTTGACTTGCCTATCCCTGATGGGCCTGCGATTGCAATTATTTCCCCGGGGAACACCTCCAAATCCGGAACTTTGACCAGAGGGGTTGATGCATCAAACCCTATGGCCACATCCTTCAGAACTAAGACAGGGATAGTAGGATTCGTTGTCGCCTGCATATCCCCCACCTTGGTATGGTTTAGGCGCTCCTAAACCCATATATGGTATTGATGGCGTTGGACCTGTCATTGATACCGTAGATTACTCTGTCATGCCGTATTCTTCAATGGCTTGGAAAGCGCCTGACACCAATAAGATATTTCCAGAAGAGAGGTTGATTTCTTCACCAACATTACCGATGATCGTTTTATTTGGGTTCTTTTGGCCCGTATACTTGATTTTCAAGGTGTTGACAGGGGGCGTTCCGAACTGCGGGATTCGAAATTGATGATTGGGTGTGTGTATGACGCTAATGCGCCCCCTGCCAACAAAAAGTTGTGTCATCTGCGGTTTACTGCAGAGCTATGGCTATATCTTCCTCATTCAGTTGTTCACTGAAGTGTTCCGATATCGTCAGCTGTGATGCCAAATGCATCCCAGACAGGTTGTAGGTACATGCGTACATGAGCCTCGTAATCTGCGTCTGTGTCGCCGTCGTTCTTCAGATCGAAGATTTCGACAATCTTGGATGCGCCGTAGTCAGCGTAGTAGCCTGGCATTCCGCTCTCTGGGAATACAGAAGCGAAGCCGTCGCAGATTTCCTCAGTTGTGCCCTCAGCATAGACGAAGTGTAGGTCTGTGTTGTAGCACATGTAATCGCCCTCACCGTTGTGCTGTGTCCATACGAACGCGTCACAGTTAGATGCAGCGCCAGCTCCTAGGTATGCCATACCGTGAGTCTTGTTGTTGTAACAAGCATCTGTGTAGTCGGCCACGTAAGCCTCGATTACTCTGAAGAAAGCATGGCCCTCAGCCTGGTGCTTGTCGTAGTCGCCGTTTGCCTCATCGAGGTCAACGGTCATCTTGGAAGCGTATCTTACGGAAGCCTGTGAGTAAACGATTACGACGTTCTTCAGAACTTCGTCGCGAGCATCGATTACTCCTTGCATATCCTCAGCTACCAATGCTGCTAATCCATCGTTCATTGCTGCTAAGGTAGCGATGTTGGTTGCATCTCCTGTCCCGAAGTTTCCACCTCTCTTTGCTGCGGTAGCGAATGGTCCACAACCATCGAAGTCTGCGTCTGCGTCATCTGGTCCGTGGTAGAATGCCCATCCCTCGTCCCAAGCGTGCTGTGCGTCATCTGGGCCCCAGTTTCCTGCCTCGGCCTTGATGATAGCTGCATTTAGTTCGTGGATCGCGTACGCGGTCATTACACCGTTTTGGATTCCCTTCTCGACTGCCTGATCCCTTACTGTATCGGACTCACCTGCGAATGGTCCTGTTCCGTCGATTGCTGCCTCGACGAAGTCATTCCATGAGCCGTCGGCACCATAGTAGTCGTCGTAAGCGTGGTTCTTTCCGGCGGCATCTGCAAAGCCCATCAGGGTCCTGTAGGAACCATCAGATTTCTCTGCGTACTTTCCGTTCTCATAGATGTCGTCTACGGCATCCCAGTCGTATGCTCCGGATAGGTCCTTGATGTCACAGACATCTCCCATCAGCATGCGGTGGTTGTCGACATTGGAGGCGTAGTCGTATCCTCCATCCGAGTCATCCAGATCCACTGTTTCATCTCCGCCTGTGCACCCTGCGAGTGCGCTTAGCAGAAACATCATTGTCATCATTGCGCTTGTTAGTTTCAGATTCATAGTATCATCCTCGGGCCCCGCGAGAGGAGAAGGGTATTTCTAGTTTAGGTCTCCCTAAACATTTTTTTTCCAACGATAGAATCATGTTCAATGGCCCTTCAAAGTGGCTGTATGAGTGTCATATCCGAGTCTTCGTGGATGTCTTTTTTGATTATAATATCAATCATATCAATGCCATTCAGTAGCATCAGTGATACCCACAACTTAGATTCAGAGCCAGACAAAATGTACCAGATTGGAGGAGGAGGAGGTAGTCTCGAAGAGCAATGTGGTTCAATCACATTTGAGAACATGTTTGAGTACTCAAAGGCCACGTTTGATATCGTCATCAACGACGATTGGCAAAGTGCTAGTGTTCAAGCAGTAGCTTGGGTGAACGGGACCTTGGCTGATGAATTGAGGCTCACTATGGATGAGTTCATGGAGTTACTCGATCCCAACAAAGGAGGGGATGGTTGGTTTTCTACCGATGAAAGAGAGTTCTTCAGGGCACTAGCAAGTGAGTGTATAGAGCACACTCTCACCAGAATAGGGCTCAGGGATGGGCCAGCTCACAGAGGGGGGGTTGGAATCGATTGGAAGAACACAAGCTGGGAAGAGGACGGAGTAGAGATCGAGGAGTGGAACATTGTGCCACCTCGTCATTCTGAGATGAGGGGCTGTACCTCGTCCATCGGAGGCGACTGCAACGAGGTCCCAGTTGTTCCCGACTCAAGTAGGGACTGTGATACGGATATTTCTCCCGATCTAGGCATTGACGAATGCAGGGTTCAGCTTTGGCTTAATGCCACACTATCAATCACCGGAGTGGATGATCCAAGTCGATTTACATTCTCAATCAATGCCTCCAATCTTTCAGGAGCCAGATTTGACTTTACCTTCCCGCACATGGAAGACCTACGCTTGGAAATGTGGGATGAGTGTGAGGGCCGGGATGTCGGCCTGAACGAGTCCACTGCCGGTGGGTTGGCACCGATAGTAGGGGGCTGTATCGGAGATGGATCGTCATCATACAATCTTGTCGAAGACGAGGACGGTAGACTGACCTTGGAACTCAGCCCGAATGGATACAGGGAGGATTGGCCCATGGGAGAAGATTTGTTCTTCGATTTCACCACTGAACCCATTCCAGAGCCAGCCCCCCCTCTGTGGACAGACCTGTCGCCAGCAAACGGCACATGGTTTCCCGTACCTTTCCCGGGTGATGTGATTTGGGCAGAATGGAGTGATGGAGTCTCCAGATGGTTCTACGATGAAAATGGTGTTTCCAACCTGCATGTGTCATGTCTGGACGGAAATGGTCTAGAGTTGGCTGAAACCCTCGACAGATCAATCAGGGCGATTGTTCCCGTTTCTGGCGTCGTAGATGTCACGTGTCAGGCAACTGACGACGAAGGCTTGAGCACGGGTGAGAGGACGTGGCATGTTGGAGTACCATTTTCAGTCTATTCTGAGTCTGACTTTTTGACAGATCCACATGAGATAACAATAGATTCTAAGCCAAATTGGCCGGCATTGAACGTTACAGTCCGACTCGTACAGGAATCAACATCCCAGGAAATAGGGACGACAGAAATTGTCTCATCAGAGCTAAATGTCATATCCGGGGATTCATCTAACATGCTTCCTGGAGTAGTAGATGCTCGCATTCTTGTCACTGGGGAAGGGGTTTTCCCGATGGAACACACATACATCTTGGGGATAGTAAAGGAAAGCTCAGCACCTGTAGTCTCGGTCCTAGACTCTGAATGGGACGGTTGCTGCTGGTTGATGCGAGGGCAATTTAGTGATCCTGACGGAGAACCAGTATCTTTCACAATGGAAATCGACGGGACCAGAACTGGTTCTGTTGACGTGTCCGGGAACTCTTGGTCGACCCCCCGGATTGACTTCACACTGTGGGAATCGGGTGAGCATAAGGTAACTGTGGAGGGGTGCGATGAATCTGGGAAATGTTCCGAAGTTGAAGTGGTGGTAAATAATTCTCAATTATTCGAGCAGGTTATTGTCGGTCCGCAAGAACCCGCTGATGAATCATCCGGACTACTACCCGCTAACGGGTTAGTAAGTTTGATTTTCGCATTTTCATTAGGCATTATTCTTCCTCGAAGGAGGGACTAAATTGACATTTTCAGGAAGGGTCGAGAAAATATCCCACATGAGGGGCCTCCTAGTGTCATTCGAAGGCAGGTCACCTAATCTTGGAGATACCATTCGCGTGAAGGGTGGTAAAATCTTAGGAAGGGTGGACACCGTCCTGGGACCGGTTGATTCTGGACTGGTACACGTCTATCCAATCTCAAGAGGAGTAGAGGTCGAACGCGCGATGGGATCACCTGTTGAAATTGCTCCCCGTAAGACTGGAAGGAGGAAAACAAATGAGAGGACAAGAGGACGTGGAACTGATCAAAGGGGCGAGAGAGGACGCCCAAAGAGCTATTCTAGAAGGGACCAAGGTGGTGGGAGACGGAAGAGAGAATCTCCCAATAGAAACACTGGCTCCCGCAGGGGCAGAAACCCGAGGTTCGATAACCGGGGAAGTAGGAAACAGTCCAGAGGACGTGGGAGAAGGTGAAAAATTTAGGCCACAGGCTCGGAGCCTCTGGTACAATCCTAGAGAATACCATTGAAGGCCTAGTTGGTTCTTTTGACATAGTCTCGGACAGGAAATTCAAGTATTGGGAACTTGACATAAGAGAGTCTGGTGATGGAATTTTATTCGTGTTTCATGATGACTCGATTTTGAAAGAGGGCAAGACTACTCCGACGAAAAATATGAAATTCGAGGAGATCTATCAGGCAGGACTCTCTTTAGGTGTAAAGATCCCTACATTCAAGGATGTTATGGGAGTACTGAGCAAGAGGGAGGAGAATACCATGATTGAAATCAAATATGTCCTTTCGGATGCCTGCAGAGATGAGATATTCAGAACCGCAGCTAAACGGGAAAATTGGACATTGATGAGCACCCCTAGTAGATTCGAACATTCCTTTCCGCCTGGCTCCAGGGGATATTGGCACAAGAGGGCCAATGAGTTGGATGTCAAACTTGTGAGAGTGGGGAGGCACCGGATTGACTTGTTTCAAGCCTCAAGGTCGAAGATGATGTGGGGCTTCGCTAGATTGAAGTGGTTTTTTGGTTTTTAAGTGAAATTATCTACGATTTAGGTTACCCTAAATTTTATGTTCGTATTGCTTTACGGGTGGACCATGAGAGCAGAGGAGATCAAGAGTTGGGCAATAACGAATAAAGCGTTTCTTATGGCAGGGATAGTATTCTCGGCCGCGGTTCTGTATCTTATTTTCGATGTGAACTATGAAACCTGCGATGATGAGGAAAACTGTCTGACCATAGCGTTTGAGGTTCAAGATACTTACTTGATATGGGATAAGAATCCGCAGCACTTGGCGGACAAGATGAGCTCCCTGACTGGAATGGATGTTGAAATATACCCAGTAACCGGCTCCGGGGGAATAATAGAAGCAATCGACAAAGGTAATGCTGACATAGGATTCGTTGACGGCGCGGCTGCATGGCTCGCTTGGGAAGTTTACGAATTGGATGTTCTGGCGGCTGAGTGGAAATCTGATGGGAGGACTTACTACAACGCGGCTGCGTGGGTCAAGGCTGACTCAGAGATAGCGGCGGCTCATCTTGATGACGACCCTGACACTGATCCATTCGCACTCATGGAGGGCAAGAAGTCCTGTCACACAGGATGGCTAAAGAGTGCAGGAATGCTAATTCCGATGGGTTACCTAATTGGGAACGGATATGCTGATGTTGTCGGCGATCCAAATAATATTGAATCCCTAAGAGCCACGGTGACTAACTTCTTCAATGAAGATTCTAGCATCCCGGAAGGAGGCACCCAGTACTCAGGGTACAAGGGAGCTATGAAGTGCATGATGACAGGACACGGAGATGTCGCGCTAACCAAGGATACGGCTTACCGTCTATACTGCGATAAGAATGATGACGGAATAGCCGACGGAGATGATTGGTGCATGGATCTGGAGGACCTTGTCATGCTTCCTTCGTTCGGGCAGGCACCAAGCCACCCAGCTCTTTACAACCCTGAAAATATGGACAGCGAGACCGTAGAAATGGTACAGAATGCTTTGGTCTCTCTGAACGAAGATGCAGAGGGCAGGGAAATCCTCAGTGACCTGCTCAACACCGACGGGATGATAGCTACCAGTGCTAGTGACCATCTTGGAACGTATGGGGATGCAGTCTCAAACGTTCCTGGAATACAGGCCTACTTTTCCTGAATCGTAACAGGAAAAATTGATATGAAATCCTGATTAGCAATAATTGGTGGTAATTTGAGGGTCGCATTAGCGTTTGCATTGTTGCTAATATCCTCGCTTGGCGCGGGATGCTTTGGTGGAGAATCGGATGATGGATTTGACTGGCCTGACCCAATCACTGATGGTTGTCAACTGAATTTTGATTTAGAATGTACAACGATATTACAGCTTGGTGAAACTGCGCATCATTCCCTCATAAATCCCCTTGATGGAAAGATGTGGATTATATTCCTGAGTGGAATTGTAAAGTCTTGGGATGGAGAGAATCTTGAGGATATTGCAGACCTCAGCGGACTAGTAAGTAGATGCCACATGGAACAAGGGCTCCTAGGATTTTCTTTCGATGATGATTTCGTGAATTCTAGATTGATTTTATTGTCATATGTCGAAGACGGCACTTGCGAAGGGAAAAATCAGTCTGACTTGGTTCTTTCATCGGCCAGCTTGGGTGAAAATGACGTAATCGACATTGATTCTATCAAGGTCCTGAAGAGGATTGAACAGCCATTTAGAAATCACAATGGAGGATTCCTGTTACATGCTGGGAATGGGAGTTATCTGTGGGGGATTGGAGATGGAGGGTCTGCGAACGATCCTCAGTCAAACGGGCAGAACCAGTCTAACCCCCTAGGGGCGATACTACTGCTTGAATTCAGAAACAATCAGATTTCAGAGGTCCTTGATAACTCCACGGGGGACCCGTATGTCCTTCACAGTGGTTTGCGGAACCCATGGCGCTTCGACATCGGAAACGAAGGTGACCTTTGGATAGCTGACGTGGGACAAAACTGTTGGGAGGAAGTAAACTTGGTATCTCTTGCCGAGAGGGCGAACTTGGGTTGGAGTGATAGGGAAGGATTTCAGGAATTCCACGAAGGAATGGATTGTTCGAATTCACAAGACGATAGCGTTCTTGGGTTAACGGACCCATTAGTGGTGTATCCCCATGAAAATGGAAACTGCTCGATAACTGGCGGATACTGGATGGATTGGGGCCCTGAGATCCTACAGAATGGATATCTGTATGGTGACTTTTGCACAGGTTCTATCTGGACAGTCAAGGAGATAGACGGAACATGGGAGGAGACGCATGTCGGAAATTCCGGAGGTATGATAGTTGGCTTCGGAGAGGGAATTAATGGTGAGATAATCATCTTCCATTGGACCGGAGATATTGTTATGATAAATGAGGAATCGTAGATCATAAACAGTATCCTTCAAGCACTGACGCCTCGCCCGATTAACATGGCCGATGAAAAAGGGGGGAAGGGCGACCTCTGGATGGATGCCATAGAATCGGAGAAAAAGGGAGACAGGGATCAATCTCTGCGAATATGCAGGGAGCTTGTCACCGAAGAGCCTGATAACTCAGATGCATGGATGACTATCGCAAGGATGGAGCTCCCAGCGCCAACCAAGGGCAAGCAAGAGATGCCCAGCCTTGTACAGACAGCAAAGTCACTTACAGCCCTAAGGAAGGTAGTGGCTCTAGACCCTGAAAATCGTAGAGCTTGGGACCTCGGTGGTACATTGCTTGTAGACCATCTGGGGATGATGGAGGATGCATTAATGTGGTGGGAAAATCGGAGGGAGCATGCGCCCACTGAGGTAACGCCTCTGATAGAGCAAATCTCCATACTTGTGAGGATGGGATATTACGAGGAGTGCGCGGATTTGATTGAAGAGATGTTCTCTCCAGACATGGACACTGTTGACGGAGGAGTGAGAATGAGGATGGGGAGAGTCAGTCAAACGGTCTCCAAGGCCTCGAAGATGGAGAATGATGACATTTTCAGGCCGAACCAGCCCAAACATCCTAGGTGGACCGTCATCGAGAGGCTGAAAAAGAAGAAGCCAATATCGCAAGGGCTTTTCTTAATGCTATTCGTTGCCCCCATGGCATTCTTTGTAGGAAGTGCTAGTATGATTTTTATCGGCAATTCTGGCTGGGCCCTTCCTCTCGTTTTCATAATACTGCTAATAGCGGTGATGATAATTAGTAGACTTAGCATGAATTTACTACAATCAATAAACAGACATGCACTCGATTTAGAAAGGGCGATAGATTACGAAACGACCACTGGTCAGGTATGCATCCCCGATAGCCTCAGGGAGAGTCCGCTCTATTCTTCTCTGATGAAAGGCAAAATGCCAGCTATCAGGGAAAGGGTTTCATTAATCGTCGAGTCAGATGAAAAAATTCCTGTAAAGTGGGACTTGGCGATACCCATGATACACGATTAGGTTCCGGCCGAGAAATCTAGCAAATACGATTTCTGATCTTGAGTTAGCTCATCGATGCTTATTCCCGAGGCGGCTAGTTTCAGTGAAGCTAATTCCCTATCCTGTTCTGGGTGGATATCATAAACTGCATTTAGATAACTGGTGCCTTCCTTGGCAAGTCTGCACAGAGCTAGAAATTGATTGGCAAAGGACATGTCCATGACCTCACTTGGATGTCCTTCAGCTGAGGCTAGATTAACCAACCTGCCTCTGGCCAAGAGATGTAGTCGCCTTCCATCTGACATGGTAAATGCCTCATTGTTATCCCTAATGGTGAATACTTCTGTGGCCCTATCCTCCAAATCAGTGATACTTATCTCACAATCATAATGACCCGTGTTACAGATTATCGCTCCATTCTTCATCAAATCAAAGTGCCTTCCTACGATGACGTCTTTCATTCCCGTCGCCGTACAGAAAAGATCACCTAACGATGCTGCTTCATCCATTTTCATAACTCTAAACCCGTCCATTATAGCCTTCAAGGCGGGGATTGGATCTATCTCTGTGATTATAACGTTCGCCCCCATTCCCCTGGCCCTCATGGCCAAGCCTCTTCCACAGTGGCCGTATCCTGCGACAACGAAGTTCTTACCCGCTAGTAGTACACTAGTCGCTCGCAGAATACCGTCGATTGTGGATTGGCCTGTTCCGTGAACATTATCAAAATCCCACTTTGTCTCAGCATCATTCACTGCTATCACTGGGTACATCAATTCCCCAGCATCCGCCATTGCCCTGAGTCTGTGAACTCCAGTTGTAGTCTCTTCCGTCCCGCCGATGATCCCATCAGCCAAGTCTTTGAATTCAGAGTGCACACGATATATTAGGTCAGCGCCATCGTCAAGGGTGAGTGTTGGTTTCAGATCCAAAGTCCTGTCTATGCAATCGTAGAAGCCTTGGTTATCCTGTCCATGCCACGCATGTATTGAGTATCCCTCAGAGGCCAACCACGCGGCAACATCATCCTGTGTCGAGAGCGGGTTGCATCCGGACCATGATATCTCGGCACCTGCTACCTGGAGAGTCTCTATCAGCACAGCTGTTTCCTTAGTCACATGCAAACATCCAGCAATTCTTTGCCCTTCTAGAGGGCGTTCTTGTCGTGCTTTCGCCCTAAGAGAGGCGAGAGCAGGCATCCTACTCCTGGCCCACTCAACCTTTAGTCTGCCAGACTCTGCGAGGTTGATATCAGCTACAGTGAAATCCCCTGATACATCCAACGCTACGCCCCGCCCCTTCTTTGCTGTTCGTAGTAGCTCGCGTAATACTGCTCTGCATACGCTCTAGCTTGTTGCTCATCATAACCTGATGCCACCATTTGCTGTACATATGCTTCGACTGGATCCATGGTCTCCACACCTCCGAATTGTTCGACAGTGTCAGATTCCACGTCCCTCCTGGATCGTCCACGGAATACTAGAGTCACCACGACTACAAGTACCAGCAGAAGCGCTCCGCCAATTCCTACGAGGATGGTAGTGCTTAGGCCTCCTTCAGACGAGCCGTCTCCACCTGAACCTCCTCCACGAGGCACTAGACTGATGTCTATTGTCTCAGATATCACATATCGTGAGCCATCTCCTTCTGTAATCCTGATGTAAATCTTTGCAGATTTACCTGTTTCGACCTGATATAGGTCTGAGATGTCCAAGGTAAGTGAGAATGTGTCTCCGTCGCTTAGCATATCAGATTGGTTGAATTTGCCGATGGTTCTCTGGGTTATTTTCTGGGTTGTGGAGTAGTCGAGAACCGATTGATTGAGAGCGACCTCGATCTTAACATCGCCATTTTCAGCGCCTGATATCAGGTTTCCTGTGACGACTACGAGGTCATCTCTCTGGGAGTCTGTCGGCCTGGGAGCTGTAAACTGCACCAGTGGCGGGTCATCTCCGAAATCTTCCCCTACAACTATGAAGTACATCCTATGTTTCTCACTTTGCTTTCCTGCCTTGTCATAGACGATTAGCTCAACTCGGATTTCATTCTCCAAGGTTCCATCCGGATTACTTGTTAGGTTTCTGAATGTGTAAGTCCACTCATCAGTAACTGACGCTGGAACTTGGAAAATATGGCCCTCTAAAGTTGGGCTCTGGCTGTCCCATGGGTAATCAAAGAATACCTTCCACTCAAACAGTTCGATTCCTGACTCTCCATCTGGGGCATCTGGGTCAGTACTATTTTCAGCTGTGAATGCTAAGCTGATGTCCCCTGTTTCGGTAAGTCTTACTCTGTATATTGGCCAGTCTGTTCCTGCTACAGTCTTTGTCCCATCCATGGATATGAATTCGGATGTCGATGGGTTGGATATTATAGAAGCAGAGGCGACAGGCCTGAACTCATCGGCCAATGTATCATCTGTAACGAGTCTGATGTAGGTGATTCTGGTATGGCCTTCTTCATCGTGCAGGTAGAGCGTCAACAGCCATTCTGCGCCAATTCTGCACCCAGTGTCGGACGAGGTATTTGCGACACAGAAAGATCCCAGAGTTGGTATCTCTGGAGCGCTCTGTTGGGTGTGACTGATTTCTCCGGCATCGATTATCGCACCGTCCCAGCCTGTGACTGAGTCATTATTCCCTGAAGATAGTGTCCAATCTGCTACGACTCCTGGAACATTCGTTACGTAGTCGAACGAAAGATCGGAGTTACTCTTGATGTACATGGTCGAATAGGCCCCTGTAATGGAGTCAATGGAGGGAGATTGGCCGTTTACAGTCAAATCATACCCCTCACCTGCAATTCCGAAGTCAGCGGGGTAGGGAGTCAATCTAAAGTCGAGAAGGTTTGAAAGAATAGGTATCTGTTCACCTCCAAAAGACTGTGTGACACTTGGGTTTTCTACGTCTATTGTTGTTACGATCATCCCTCCGGCTCCCCTGTTGCACAATGATAGCAAGGATTGAGATTCGTAGGTGTTATCTCGAATGAGAGTATGGAATGTCCCAGACGGGTCACTAATTCGTCCGCCACATACCTGTGGTATCTGAGTGAATTGAACTTGTGCGGTATCGAGTCCTGCCAGAGCTACGTGGGTACCTCCGTTTATTGCACTGAATGCAGACGAGTCAACGTTGTCCATGATTGGGTGGAATGGGTCAACTATTGTGATGTCCTCGCTGAGGATTCTGTTGTCTTCCGTGAAGTTTACCTGGTTCCTCATTGCTACATCCATCCCGAATGGCAGGTTGGTTGGCTGGTAAGCATCCCTGTATGGCCCTAAGTGGATCTGAGTGGTCCCTCCCTGAACCATGAACTGCTCCAATGTATCGACCACTGACAATCCATCCGATGTTCTAGTGGAAGCTAGCTTCTCGTAATAGTCCCCGTAGTAGACATTGTAATCTGTCTGCCATGGAAGTAGTACCTTGTCATAGTGCTCCAGCCACGAAGGTGTGGCATATTCGTCCCAGTTGTCTAGCCTCATCTGAGTGTATCTCATACCCATTGCCTCAAGATCAGACTTTACCATCTGGAGACGGTTTTGATCCGTGGGATTGGACAGGATAGCAACATCGATCTGGTCGTAGAATGTTATTATGAAGAAACGGACGTTACCTGATGGCTCTACACTTCCGTCCTCCTTCGTAACCTCAGCAGAGAAGCTGATGTTGTATGTGTGCGTATCGGCCCATGAGTTGAATGGTTGTGACCAGTTGGCCCATGCCCTCTGATGTGGCTCTAGTGCGAAAGGACCGTTGTCTGCAGTCTGTTCGAAAACCTGTTGGTTTGTGGTGAGATCCTTGATTGACATGGTCAGAGTGTAGTCTCCATCGATTACTCCATTAAGAAGGGGTACCGAGAAACTGTGCATCGCTTGGTCATCAATTGGGTAGACGCATTCGTAGGTTATGTCGGTGACACACTCCATCACATCTGGTTGCATTAGCGTGATTTCCGCGCTGGCAATGCTGAACATTATGCTCGAAATATTGTTGGCCAGATTCACTTCTGATGCATTGTACCATGCAGTAGTAGGATCGGTTGTATCCATCATGGTCATAGCGTCAATTCTGTATATGCCACTGTTGAAGTCGTGATTCGCGATAGTGACAGTGGAAGATTCTGAGGCATCCAGGCCATTTACTTCTTCTGTGTAGTTTGCGTCGAATTCGAACGTAAACTCCTCTACCCTGATGTTATCTATGGCAAAACCGGCGAGTCCGGCATTGCCGTTAATTCCATCTTCATTTGATTGGAATCTCCATGTTAGACTTACTTCCGATCCAGCGAGTGTTGTGCACTCGTCCCTCCAGTCAGTGGAGTCAGTACTGGTTCTGTTCTGGATGACGATGTGTGTCAGGTCCAGGGTAATGGATTTCATGATATTCTCAGTATCAAACCAGACAACGGAATTGAGTCTGTCGGAGTGATCTCCGAAATACTCGACTTCATCGTATCCATTCAGGTCGAAGTCTTCGCACCTGTGGAAATTTGGATCTTCTGGGTTGGTATTCTGTATCCCGTTCTCATTGAGATCGTTCCAGCTTCCATATACGACTCCTTGGTATAATTCGCCTTCTTTGGTCCATGAAATTTCAAGATTCGCAGCATCCCTGACTGCGAGAATGTTGCCATTTGAATCCTGAAGGAAGTCTCCCTCGGCGTAATAATCGAACGTCAGGTACGTGAAATCTGCACCTGTAGCTGCTATTGGTATGGGGTCGAGAGTCATGGTTTCATTCCAACCATCGCCATATCCGGTATCAGGATGGCCAAGCCAGTAAGCGAAGTTCTTGAACACACCGACATTCTGCGGGAGCATGTCGTTTGTCCCGGATGAGTCGTCTAATCTGCTTCCATTTTCGTTGCCATCATCAGTCCAGATAGGATCTACTCCAGAAAAGTCTTCTATCCCCACTAGGTCAGGTTCTGCGTTGTAAATCTCAGCCTTGACTGAGAAGTCTGTGAGTGTGTTACCCCAGTTGGTGGCTCTTATTTCGACGTCTCTGGTTCCTGATGCATACCTCACTCCGTTCTCGAGGTTCTTCCATGGCTCCTCGGCGAGACCGGGATCGAAGAGGTTGGCGACAGTCGTTTGGAATCTGTCATCATCATTAAGTGCGTCCATGTTCTGGAAACCTGACGGGTTTGCCAGCTCTGTCTTGATGAAATAGGTGCTATTGTCAACGAAATCAGCAGTCAGACTGACTTCCTCAGAGGCTCCTGCGGCCAAATCGGTGAATGTCAGAGTGTCCGTGACGACCTCTTGGGTTCCGAAAGTTACGTCTCTCTTCCTGATTGTAATGTTATCGAACGCAAAACCGTCCCACTCAGTATCTTGGGATGATCCCTCAGGTCCTACGGTCCCGAGTAGACCGCTCCTGAATCTAAATCTGATATCCACGATTTGTCCTGCGTAGCGGGTTAAATCGATTGACTCCTGCTCATTTGGTTCGTCAGATTCACCCCCTCCCTCTGTGTAGTCTTCCCAGCCAGTGACTGTTGCAGAGAATTGATTTCCATTGTAAGTGTTGTATTCTGGGTCTACTCCTTGGAAAAGTAATCTGAAGTATCTTTCATTGTCCCATCCCCCATTGAAGAAGACTGATTCCCAACCATTCCCATCCGACCAGACTTCAATTCCGCAGGAATCTTCGTAAAGCCATCTCTCGACTACAGAATATTGCTCCGCCAAGTAGAGCTCAAAGAATGCGGTGGAACAGAACAGCGAAATATCGAGATAAGCCGCATCTGCCCCTGTGAGATCGACATTCTCCAGAATTATTGCCTCGTCCATGTTGTTGTAATATCCGGACTGATTGTCTACACCTTGGTAGTCTAATCCAGCCCACATGTAGGTTGTTGGGTTGCTGTCTGCCTCATACCAGTCATCCGTCGCAGTCCCGTTGGCATCAACTGAAGCATTTGATTCTTCATGCCATGAGGAGGACCCAGACTCGTACATTCCCGTGTAGGAAACCTTGGAGAACGTACATGCAGGACAGTTGGTGTCAATCTCGTTTCCATCGAAGTCATTGCTGTAGACCACGGTGTCAACGCCTCCCAGTACTTCCTTGACCTCGAGGTCTACATCGATTGAGCCAGAAAGGGGATTCAGACCAGTGTTCTTGACAGTCACGTTGACGTATCTGGTACCTTCACCGAGCTGTGCCTGCCCTGTGGCCGGATTAAAGGACGCGGGGGCTATGGTAACGTCCGTGATACCCATATCTTCGTTATCCAACGTGAGGACCGAAAGGAAGTCTCCTGCACCTCCCCATCCCTGAGTATCGAGCCACATTGCATTATTCGCAAATCTGTAAGAATAATCCCTTTGTCCTATGATGATCTCAAACGCGCTATCCTCGCCACCTTGTAATTGTCCAGGAATGGCCATTGTAGGTCTCCTTCCAACATCAAATGAGAGTGAGGAAAGATATCCAGGGCCGTCTGGGTTTGCGAGAATTATCTCGACGGTGTTAATCTCTCTCAAGTTGTCAAGCAGCAGGAACGTTTGATTTTGAGCGCTCGAGTCCTGTAATCTTGTCAGAGTGAGCTCGGACGGAACGAAGAAGTCTGCCTCTCCGTCTCTGTTAACGTCCTCTATTGTGATGGACGCACCCTTGTAATTGCCCAGAGCGACATAGTTCTGTGTATCCCATTGACTTCCATCCTTCTCTGCGTAGGAGATATTGCCCGTGATTCCATCTACGACAGCAATAATGTCCACCTCCCCATCTCCATCTGTATCTGAAATATCCATTCCGCCCATCGGATAGTTGTGTTCCGCATCAAGTTTGAACTCATGAACTCCTTGTGCTGTTGGCGTCATTGGGTTAGGGAATTGATCCTGGAGGCAGTCGTATTCGAGAACCGTCATATTGTCGTAATGCCCTACTGAAAACCCAACCCCTGCATTGTATGGAGGCGTTCTTAGTAGCCACAGGTCAAGGTCCTCGCAGTCACCTATTGGCGTACCGATTCCACCTCCTTGAACAGTCTCGCCCCAGTGTCCTAAGAGAACGTCTGTGTATAGTCCGCTTGTGAGGGGCACTGGAAGAGTCTGTTGATTAGTGAGTAAACTTGGGTCTGGTCCACGGTAAACTTGGATATACTGGTTGGAGAATGTACCATCGATTGACACTAAGACGATATCGTCGTTCCCATCATCGTTTAGGTCGCCTACTTCCATGCTGATGTGATATGGATTTGAAATGGTAATGGCTGTGTCCGACCAGGTGTTGACTGCGCCATTGCAGTCCCCCCATAGAACCGTAAGATTGCCTGGCCTTACGAAGGTCTCCCCGACGAATCTGATATTTTCTTGATAGTAGACTATGTCGTTGACACCGTCGCCGTTGATATCTCCTACTTCGACGTCAACACCGTTGGCAGTGTCAACGAAACCTGCTCTCTGGGAGTTGTTATTGGAGATGAAGACGTCCTGTCTGTCCGCAAATCCTCCAGAACCGTCGTTGTACAGTGTAGTGATGAAGTGCCCCATTGCACTAGCCGATACGATATCATTATCTCCGTCACAATCCAAATCACCCACGGCGATGTCCGAGGGATCCCTTTGGACAGCGTACTGGGTGATGTGAGATGCACTTGCCCCTGGGACAAAGGATGCGAGTGGCATTGCTAGCAGGAGGAACACCAATAACAGTGCCTTCCTCCCTTCTCTGAATCTATCTTGTGCGGTCTGCGGACTAAGCGACATAGTCGTTGGGACATTCGGCTCGCTCTTATGCCTTCTCTAACGATGATTAGTGCAACCCCATAGGGGTTGTAACGAAAAAAGGCATCCTATGGAGCTAAAGATGGGGAATTGAGATCATCAATGTGACTCCAACCAACTTGGGTTAGGGGAGTAGTGATCTTCTGCGCCTCCGTGTATTCTTTCTAGTTTCCCTAGCTTCCAAAGTCTGTCTAAGAAGACCTTGAGCTCCACCTCGCCCTTGTTGACTCTGTCCCCCAGCAAGCGGTTAATATCTGAGATTGAGAGGGACGTGTGGCCATGCTCCCTCACCACCATTGTAAGTACGAGCTGAAGCCATGCCTCTGCCATTGGATCGACGGAGAGAACGTTAGATAGAGGCTCGGGTGGTTCGACCTCAGCTAGAAATTCCTCCAATGCTGAGATGTCTGGATCAGTCTGTTTTGGGGTACTTAGAGCTGAAATTTCTTCATCTAGGTCCAGATCCCCTACCGTCCTCACTACTGATGGGATCCTGGATGGATCAGGAGGAGGTCCTGGTAAGGTTTCTTCGAGATTTGAAATTTGTTTTCCTCCCAAATTGGGGGCATCTCTTTCATTTTCTTCATGGCTGGGTGCTATTTCCCTAACGAATCCCATAGCACCGCTCACTCCTATGGAAGATCTTACGGAGTTTACTAGTTGTTCGGTTCCTTCGATTACTATGTCGATATCGCCTGTCCTGGATCTGAAGCGAAATCTAACTCTGTCCGAGTGTCCCATGATACCTCTCCGTATGTTCAGTTTAGTATATCGCCTATTAACCCGTTACTGACTTGCTAGCTTCCTCAGAACGGTCTGAAGGATGCCTCCATTCCTGTAGTACTCAACATCGACTGGGGTGTCCAATCTAACGGTTGCTGGGAAAGACAGGACCCTGCCATCTGACTTTCTCGCGGATACAACGATTTGTGATAATGGCTCTAGGTCTCCCGAGGCTGGTATGCTAATCTCCTCTGTACCATCCAAGCCGATTGAGTCGGCATTCTCTCCCTCTGGAAATGTAAGAGGAAGTACTCCCATCCCAACTAGATTTGATCTATGAATTCTCTCAAAGGAAGTGGCGATGACGGCCTTAACGCCCAAGAGAAGCGTGCCTTTAGCCGCCCAGTCCCTACTGCTACCCGTACCGTATTGAGAGCCAGCAATGACTACCAGATCTGTGCCATCGGAGATGTATCTTCTACTCGCTTCAAATATTGTTGTTACCTCCCCAGTGGGGAGGTGTGTAGTAAAGCCTCCTTCGGTCCCGGGTGCGAGATGATTCCTAATTCTAACATTAGCGAAGGTTCCCCTCATCATTACCTCGTGGTTGCCCCTCCTACTGCCAAATGAGTTGAAGTCTCTTCTTTCAACGCCTCTTTGTACCAGATATTTCCCTGCAGGTCCGTCTTCTGGAAACGCCCCCGCGGGACTGATGTGGTCTGTGGTAACCGAATCGCCAAGCATTAGTAATACTCTGGCAGATTTGATAGGCGTAACTTCAGGGGGAACGAGGGGGACCCCTTCCAAGAAGCTGGGCAGTCTGATGTAGGTAGACTCTTTTTCCCATGGGAAAAGAGGAGAGTCTGGGCTAGGGATAGAGTCCCATCTCGGCTCCTCCAAAATGTCAGAATACCTGTCCTTGAACATCTCCGGCCCAATCGAGGAGGAAACTGCCTCTCGGATATCCTGATCGCTGGGCCAGATATCTGCGAGCATTACGGGGTCCCCATTCTTAGTTCCACCAATCGGATCATTCTCAAAATCTATGTCTAGCGTTCCTGAAAGAGCGTAAGCAACTACCAGGGGTGGGCTGGCGAGGTAATTTGCCAAAATCTTCTGGTGAATCCTTCCTTCAAAATTCCTATTCCCGGACAGGACGCTTCCGACCACAAGGTCTCCTTGGCCTATGGCCGTCTCTATGTCTTTGTCAAGGGGGCCGGAATTTCCAATGCAGGTTGTGCAACCATATCCCACAACATTGAAACCTAGGTTTTCCAAGTAGGGGGTCAGTCCGCTGGCATCTAGATATTCGGTCACAACCCTGCTCCCTGGGGCCAGACTTGGTTTGACCCATGGTTTGATTTTTAGGCCCTTTTCATGTGCATTCTTAGCGACTAGACCGGCAGCAATCATGACGCTTGGATTGCTTGTATTTGTGCAACTGGTAATCGCAGTAATTACTACGTCCCCATGGCCGATGGTGCAGTCTTTCCCAATGACCTCCACCCTCTCTGAGTTTCTGGATATATCAACACCGTGTCCCTGGTGACCAATTGGGGCGTTCAGACTATCCCTCCAATGGCTCTTCATTCCCGAAAGAGGGACCCTATCTTGGGGCCTCTTCGGACCCGCCATAGACGGAGTGACTGTTTCTAGGTCTAGTGACAATGATGTCGTGAATTTTGGAGAGGGGGTATCTTGGGTCCTGAACAGCCCCTGAGCTGTAAGATACCTTCTAACATTCTCGATGTGTGATTCCTCTCTCCCTGAGAGGGCCAGATAATCTAGGGTTACATCATCGACTGGAAAAAAGCCACAGGTGGCGCCGTATTCCGGGGCCATGTTTGCAATTGTGGCTCTGTCTGGGAGGCTGAGATTTGATACACCATCTCCGTAGAATTCCACGAACTTACCGACACATCCGTGTTCCCTGAGGAGCTCGACGATTCTCAATGTTACATCTGTGGCGGTCACCCCAGCAATTGACTTCCCGGTTATTTTGAATCCTACCACCTCTGGCAAGAGCATGTAAATCGGTTGGCCAAGCATTACTGCCTCTGCTTCAATTCCTCCGACTCCCCATCCCAAGACACCTAGTCCGTTGATCATGGTAGTATGGGAATCTGTCCCCACAAGAGTGTCTGGAATCCATAGTCCGCCCTCTTCACGGGCGACCGAAGCTATCCATTCAAGGTTTATCTGATGGACTATTCCACGTCCAGGTGGGACTGCTCTGAAGCTATCCAAGTTCTGCTGTCCCCACTTCAGGAATTTGTACCTCTCCATGTTTCTCTGATACTCCATTTCGAGATTCCTCTCCCTCGCATCGGGAAATAGGCCCGAGAAATCGACCTGCACTGAGTGGTCAACCACAAGATCAACTGGCACTTGGGGATTTACCTTCTCAGGATCCCCTCCTAGGTTGACCATAGCGTCCCTGAGAGCGGCTATGTCGACGACAGCGGGGACTCCCGTGAAATCCTGAAGAATGACTCTGCTAGGCGAGAATGGAATTTCAGATGGCTTCATGCTAGGGGACCAATCTGCGATTTTCCTAACATCATCTTGTGTAACCAAGAAGCCGTCACATTTTCTGAGTGCGGCTTCAAGTAAACACCTAATCGTAAACGGGAGCGAGTCCAACTCACACAACCCAAGTCTCTCAAGCGAGTTGAGGTCGTAGTACTCTCCCGCACCTCCGTCAGCGGTAACGAAGGTGGAGAGGCTGTTGAACGGATCTTCGACTGTCATGTACACCCATACCTACGGGCAAGAGTGTTAGCCATCAACTTGACTGCGCGAAGGGTAGGATACTAATTCACGGAAACTGACATCAGTATAACATCATCCACTGGTTTGTCGTTGTCAGTTTGAACCTTGTTAATGGCGTCCACATGTGACATACCAGCGACTACTTCCCCGAAAACGGTGTGTACCCCGTCCAACCAATCTGGTGTGCTTCCAGTTGGTACGATGTAGAACTGGCTTCCACCGGTGTTCTCAGCATTTGTCTTTGCCATGGCTAGTTTTCCGGGACCATGTTTGAGGCCATTGTTAGCCTCATCGGGTATCGTCCACTGACTCTGCTCACATGCGCCAGAGCTACTCCTGCTCTCGCCATTGCAATATCCAAACCACTTTGCAGCGTAACCGCCCGCGCCATTCTGGTTATCGATATCTCCTCCTTGGTTCATGAAATCCTCTATGACCCTGTGGAAGATCGTCGAGTCGTAATTCCCCTGTGATGCATGAAGTATCATATTCTCGACATGCACTGGTGCCTCCTCTTGGAAGAGCTCTATCTCGATAGTTCCCATGGTTCGCTGGCCTGTTTCTGAATCCACATAGGAAACTTCCATTGAAACGACAGGATTGCCCTCTTCCTCGGACAGCATGTCAGATATTACCTTCACAGCCACAAGGGACATCATGATGACAGCGACTACGGCGAAAAGGCCGAACGGAGTGGGGTTGCCTTCGTCCATTAGCTGGAGGCCCATCCCCCTGGAGATAGCATTTGCATCCATCAAGGACAGGAGATTATTCATGGCCTTCCTAGTTTCTTTGTTCTTTGGATCCATCTTAGTGGAGTTTCTGTAGCTTTTCAGGGCCTTCCTCCAGTGAAATCTCTGCATGTCTGAATCTTCGACACCCAACGCAGTGCCTGCGTCCCCGGCCATCTTTAGCGTCTTAGCCCTCTGGGAGTCATTTTCACAGAGATCCCACGAGATCCTGAGTTCATCCAAAGCCAGGCTGTGATCTCCTTTTTCCATCATTGCTTCGGCTGAGGACCACGAATTGGCAAGCTCCACTGGTGCAGGCATGGGGGATGCGAGTCTGCTTTCCTTCAAAACGGCAGCGGAAGCAGACAGAAGCGAAAACAGAAGATAAAGCGGGGGAACGGCTAAGACCGGGCTCGTCTCGCAGGTGACTACGAGAGCACCAGCGTTCGGGCAACGGGGAATAACATCAATGCAGAAAATCTACAATGATTTCACGGTCAATGTCGCCACTGCAAATGGTACAGGTTCACAATCCGCCAATTTAATCATCCTACACTCGCTGTTTGAAATGGGCGTTCCGGTCAGTGGAAAGAATCTTTTTCCGAGCAATATTTCTGGCTTGCCGACATGGTTCATCATCAGAGCCAGTGACAAGGGTTATCAAGCTCCTGGAGATGACACAAACATACAGATTTTGATGAACAAAGACACTTGGGAAAAGGACCTCTCATCACTGGATCCTGGCACAATTATAATCTATAATCAGGATGTCAAAATTCCCGTCGAACGAGATGATTGCGTTTGTCTCGGGATGCCGATGACATCCATGGCCAGGGGCATAAGTCCGAAGATGGCGAGACTGATGGCGAACATGTACTATGTTGGTGGAATAGCCTACCTGCTGGGAATAGATGAGGAAGCGATAGCCAGTGCTGTAGAGCAACAATTTAGAGGGAAGGAAAAGGCAATTTCCATGAATATTCAGGCGATATCCGAAGCTCGAACCTACGCTGCGGATAACTGGGGGGATGTTTGTAAATTTGCGGCCGTAGGACGAGAGAAGCCTAAGGATACATTTCTGATAGAGGGCAACGAAGCCGTCGCACTAGGATGCATCTATGGGGGGATAACCATGTTGTCCTGGTACCCTATCACACCATCTTCTTCAGTCGCTGAGTCAATCATCAGTTGGATTCCCAAGCTCAGAGAGGGCGAGGATGGGGGTCTCACTTGTGCAGTGGTTCAAGCCGAGGACGAGTTGGCCGCCGCCGGCATGGTTCTTGGTGCCGGGTGGGCAGGGGGGAGAGGGATGACCTGTACCAGTGGGCCAGGCATATCACTGATGTCCGAATTCATCGGACTTTTCTACTTCGCAGAGGTTCCTGGAGTAATTTGGGACATAAATCGAACCGGGCCATCAACTGGACTGCCCACAAGAACTCAACAAGGGGACCTGTCCATGTGCTATGAGGCGAGCCATGGGGATACCCAGCATATCGTTTTAATCCCCGGGACCGTAGATGAGTGTTTTGAATTCGGATGGAGATCGTTCGATTATGCGGAGAGGTTTCAGACTCTAATTTTCGGATTTGGGGATCTTGACCTTGGTATGAACAGATGGAGTACCTCAGGCTTCGAATATCCTAGCGAAGTGATGGACAGAGGGAAGGTCATCAGGACCCAAGAAGAGATGGATGCGATACCTAACTTCGGGAGATACAGGGATGTTGATGGGGACGGTATCGCCTACAGAACCCTGCCCGGAAGCGGTCTAGCTCCTATGCTCTACAGGGGAACTGGTCATGATGAAGACGGGGTTTACTCTGAAGACCCCCAGGTTTACTACGAGGCCATGCAACGATTGAGGAAAAAGATAGACGGGTCCAGGGATATTCTACCTGCCCCGATCATTCGGGAGGAAGAGGATGGCGAAATTGGCATAATATTCTATGGCTCTATGGAGAACTCCATTGTTGAAATCGATGACCTTTTGGAGGAGAGGGGTTTGTCTGTGAGCACCTGCAGGGTTAGAGCACTTCCATATCATTCAGAAGTGGAAAAATTCATTGAACGACATGAAAAGGTGGTTGTCATGGAAATCAATCGGGATGGACAACTCTACGGAATCCTAAGGAAAGAGCTCCCCACTCATTTACTCCCGAAGCTATTTTCTGCGGCCTACAGTGACGGTTTACCCCCAAAGGCAAGAGAGTACGCAAATAGAGTAATCAAGGTATTGGAGGGATGATATATGGTTAAGCTGAATGTTATCGAGTTGGAGAAATCTGAATACAAAGGGGGAAAATCAACTCTTTGTCCGGGATGTGGTCACGATCAGATATCTAACGTTATTATTCAAGCGGCATGGGAAAACGGGATCAGGCCAGAAGGCATAGCAAAAATGAGCGGGATTGGATGCTCGTCAAAGACGCCCGCTTACTTCCTCGGAAAGAGTCACGGTTTCAACACAGTTCATGGTAGAATGCCTTCAGTGACAACTGGTGCAAACATGGTTAACAAGGATTTGTCATTCATCGCTGTTTCAGGAGATGGCGACACCGCCAGTATCGGGATTGGACAGTTCATTCACGCAATCAGAAGAAACCTCGACATGGTGTACATTATCGAAAACAATGGCGTTTACGGACTGACCAAGGGACAATACAGTGCTACTGTGGAAAAGGGGTCGAAGAAGAAGAAGGGGACTCCTAACGAGCAGGCCCCAATAGATCTCTGCGCGATGGCAGTAAACTTGGGGTGCACATTCGTTGCCAGGTCATTCTCTGGTAGCAAGAAACAGCTTACTGCTCTGCTGAGGGCCGCGATGAGTCATAGGGGAATGGCAATCATAGATGTCATATCTCCATGTGTTACTTTCGCCAACAATGATGAGTCTTACAGATCTTACAACTATGTGAAATCCAACGATGAAGTTCTACACATAGTAGACTATATTTCTCACTTCTCTCCTCTTTCAGAGGTAGAGGTCCCTGAAGGCGAGTACAGTGACATCCCACTTTTCGACGGCTCCACACTAAGACTAGAGACTCTTGCCTCTGACCATGACCCCGAGGATGCAGTTGCTGCCTTGAAAGCCATTCATGATGGCACTCAGGAGGGGCGACATGTCACAGGCCTACTCTACTACAATCCGAATCAGCCCACGGCTACCGATACTCTTGGGTTGACAGAGACCCCACTGATGGATTTGGCCGATAGTGAGCTGAGACCTAGCCCCGAAAGTCTGGCGGAAGTTAACGCTGGTTTCAGAGCCAGATAATTATTGAATCGCTCGGATTCGTTGAAATATTGGACCTGTGTCGGGATGATGCTAGTCCCTTAGTGTAGTGGTCCATCATATGGCACTCTGGATGCCATGACCCTGGTTCGAATCCGGGAGGGACTACCAATCACAATGACCTGTAGAGAAGTTGTGAGACCCAACTGAAGATTATGATAATCATGAACCACCCGAGGGATGCCCTCAGAAAACCGGACTCCTCCTTCTTCGGCGGGAATGGATCTATCCCGGCGTCCAAGGCCTCGGCTATTATTGCCAACTCCTCCTCTATCGTCTCTGGTTGATTCATACACATTCCTCATGGCTCAACTGTGGGATCCCATCCAGAGACGTAATTCTCATCCATGGATTCAAAATATTCCATCACAGATGAGATATCTATCTGCTGAGAGTTGAAATTTTCGAGTATCCTATCGAAGTTACTTGATTTAGGGATAGTAATCGCTCCCGAATCTATACACCATTTTATGGCGGCTTGAGCCGGAGTGCACCCCAAAATTTCTGCCACTTCCGACAACGAGGGGTCGTTGACCTTGTGCCCCCTTGCCAGTGGGGAATATGCCATTGGTGCCGCCCCTGATTCTATTGTCGCGGAAACCAAAGAAGGCCTTTGAAGCCAGGGGTTGATTTCTATCTGGTTAACTGCCGGCATAATTCTAGCATAATTCAGCATGTCCTTGAGATGTTTTTCACCGTAATTGCTGACTCCTATAGAACGAACCCAGCCCCTTTCCAAGCATTCCTCCATGGCCCTCCAAACTGATTCCCTAGCACTGATATCTTCAGGTGGAGCATGAACCAAATAGAGATCTATTGGACCTATTCCAAGGTTCTCCATGCTCTCCTTGCATCTAGTTATGGTCTCCTCGTATCCTGTGGCATGGGGCCTCCTGAGTTTTGTGACCACAAAAATCTCCTCTCTTGGAACATTCGAGTCCCTAATTGCCTGGCCGACCTCCATCTCATTTCCATACGCCATGGCAGTATCGATAAGTCTGTATCCGCAATCAATCGCATGGGATACGGCAGATTTGCATTCTCCGGGCTCTCCCATTAGATAGACTCCTAGTCCGAAGTTAGGCATCTCCAACACTGATGTCATTTCTCCGGTTTTAGTGTCTTTGTGTCCTACCCTGACAATGCTACCCATGTGTTTGTGGGGCCGGGTCATCTAATCAATCATTGCCGCGCCATGTTGAAGGACCATATCTCTTCGAGGACCCATGGGTGAGCTACCAGAAGGCGTGACTTTGTCTCCCATCGAGGTCCCAAAAGTCATTCGTTCGGCGTCTGTAATCCTCAGCAGGGAATGTGAGAGTGGCCATGAAATTCTGATGGGCCATAGGGTGCCTGAATTGGCTAGCTTCCCTGATTATTGGGCATTTCCCGGAGGGGGGATTTGTAAGGAGGATAAGCATTCAGCGAGCGTTCTCGGAGGCAGATTGGGAGTTGAGGACAAATACGAGTTAGCCTGCTTCGCTTTGTTGAGGGAAATGGTTGAGGAAGTAGGTCTATCTCCCGACGGCAAAGGGAACATTATCGAAGTTACATCTGAGGTCAGAGAATTAGTTTGTGGAGACAAGGAGGAGTGGTTGAAACTAGTTCAGGAGGGGTCGATAAGTATCGAAATGTTTCAGAGTCAGATGGTGACAGACAGGACAACCCCTCCATTTTCACCAAGAAGATTCCAGAACTATTTCTTTCACGTCCCTATGGGGAAGTCAACAGCCTCCCCCTCCTTCCCCCCTGGCAGGTCAGAATTCGACGACTTCAAGTGGTGGAGACCTGATGTACTGATTGAGAAATGGGAGAGGAACCAAATCAGAATCCCTCCTCCAATTGTCACACTACTAAGGGATTTGGCTCGGGGGACATCTAATACTGGCGATTTGCTTAAGGCTTGCGAGATGCTGAGTTTAGACCCTCCTTCTGGAGACCACCGGATTGAGTTCGCTCCAGGTGTGGAAGCCTTTCCGTTGAGAACCGAAACTATCCCGCCTTCGACACATACCAATTGCTACATCATTGGGGATTTAGGAGGGGAGTGCTTAGTTGTAGACCCATCATCAAAAACAGATGACTCACTGGCAATACTGAAGAAAAAGATCGATCAAGTGACCTCAATGGGTTCGGTGATCGTCGCGACCGTTTTCACCCACAGACACCCCGACCATGTTGGAAATCTAAAAATGATCTCCGATGTGTATGAAGCTCCTGTCTGGGCGAGCCGTGAAACTATTAATTCGATACCCCCAGATTTTCCTTGCAAGATTTTGATTGAGGGGGATAGAATAGTTCTGGATGGGCCTGCTAAGAAGTCCACTTGGGACGTCATAGAAACCCCAGGGCACTGTCCAGGACACATCTGCTTGGTCGGTGAACCAGGAATAGTGAGTGGGGACAACTGCGTAGTCATAGGGACTATTCTTGTTCCATCCTCCGAAGGTGACATGGCTGCGTACATCGATGATCTGGTGAGACTTGATCAAATGTCTCCTACAATGCTTTTCCCGGGCCATGGCCCTCCCTGTACCAATCCGAGGAAGCTATTGAGGAGATACATCAGACACAGGAGAACGAGACACGGGAAGGTTCTGGAGGCTGTGGCATCAGGAATAGATTCATTGGATAGGATAGCAGAACACGCGTATCTTGACACTCCAGATGCGCATCCGATGCTTTGCTTGGACCAAACATTATCTCATCTCAAGGCACTAGTTTCGTCTGGCGAGGTAAAACTGCGGGACGGTGTCTACCTCCCATCAGATTAGGGTCAACATTCAAACCATCGCCCATCGAGGGACTATCATGACTGAGAGGTGGTGGGACGAGGAAAGTGAAGGTGAGCCTCCAACCTCCAAGGAGCTCGTAGAAGATGCTCTAAACAATGCTGAGGCCGAGAGGATTGAGAGGGAAAGGGAGATTGCCGAGGCTAAGCATGAGCTTGAGCTGGCGAGGATGGAAGCAGAAAAGAATCGCCTATCAGTAGGTGGCTCATCTAACAGAGATTCGGGAGGAGAGGCATCTGAGGATGAAAGGACAAGTCCTGTGCCTCCGATAGTTTCTGCGGGCAGGGGAGTCTTAGGATTGTGGTGGCTGACTCGTGGAGAGGCCATCTTTGTGACTTGTGCCACAGTTTTTGCAGTGGTTATTTCGGTGATATGGACTGTAGGATTAATCAATGAATCGACATATGTTGAGGTTTCAGCTACAATTGTATCAGAAGAAGATAGTTTCTGGATTGCAGGAGAGGCGGAAATCACCGGAGACGGAACTAATGGAACTGGTTGGTTCATGGATGACCTGAGCGGTTGGTACGAAGATTGCTGGACTGACGAGGAAGGATACGAGTATTGCGATAGTTACTATGTTGAGGAGTACGAATGCTATGCCGACCTATACCTTACATGGAACGTCAATGGTACTGAGTACAATGATTGGGCATACACTCCATCGATATTAACATCATATGGATGCTTGGAAATTATGGAACGACACTACCAGATTGGGGATTCTGTACCAATCTATTATGCCAATTCTGAACCCAGTCAATTTCAGGTATTCACCATTAGATTGGGCAATTCAGATGCTTCCACTTATTGGACGGAAGTAATGTTCCATTATGTCGATGGCCCCAACTTGATGACTGATTACGAGTGCGCCGCGATCCTTACAGTCACTTATCTCGACCCTTCGGACAATACTAACCAAATAACCACTAGACTTCTTGATGGTTGGGACGGCCCTGCGTCATTCAACACTCTTTCCGGGGACTCATGTATTGTGGAAATAATGAATGAATACAGTGATGGAAAGACGATTCTCATAGTGGTTGATGAGGATGATACATCGAAAGCATACCAGCCAGGGAATACTCCCGAAGGATTCTTTTCCGTGACTTGGTTCTGCTGTCTCGGACTAATGGTGATTCTGGTAATATTCTCATTTGTTTGGGTTAGGCTCAGCAATACCCCACCCGGTTCTTATGTGACCAGAAACGGAGTTGTACACCATGGAGGATATGATGGAAATGACGTCACTATCATCAATAATCACTATGGAAATAGATGGGGGTACAATGAGGGACCCGGCGTCCATTATCGAAAACCAAGTAGAAGATTCAGTTCGAGACGCACCAGAACATCTGGCGGGGGGAGTCGCTCAAGCGGCGGGCACTCAACCAGGGGCCGCTCCGGAGGAGGAGGTAGTTCCGGCGGGGGGAGTCGCTCAAGCGGCGGCGGAAGATCGGGCGGCGGAAGATCGGGCGGCGGAAGATCGGGTGGCGGAAGAAGGAGGTAGGGCCGTTTGGAATCTTACTGGTCAGAGGCCCCAGAGTTCGGAGGATCCAAAGTATTGGAAGAATGGGTCCAAGCCGACAAAGATGTTCAATTGAGGGTCGTCACTTGGACCCCTGATGAACCGAAAAAGGAGGGGGTAGTCGTCTTAGTTCCCGGTTGGGGCTCTGTCTTTGAGGGATGGAGGCCACTTGTCGCTGAATGGTCAAGAAGGAGGAAAATAGTCTACATAGAGACAAGGGAAAAGGGTAGCTCGAGAATCAGTGGAAGAGTGACCAAATCTGATTTCAGCATTGAGAAGATTTCATCTGATATTGTCGGGGTTCTCGACCATTATGACATAGAAAGCTCCGATATTGACTGGTTCTCGTCCTCTCTCGGATCGACAGTATTGATAGACGCATTCAGCAGGGGGCTGCTTTCTGGAAGAACCTCAATTCTTCTCGCTCCAAACTCCGAATTCAAGTTCCCGATTTGGGCGAGGTTCCTCATAATGTCGCCAATTCCAAGGTTTTCTCACTCAACAATCAAAAATTTGGTTATCTCGATGGTAGAGAAGAAGGTAAAGGAGGAAGGCCAGAAGACGAGATACAGGAGAGCATTACTTTCACAAGACCTCCATAAAATGCACCTATCAGCAAGATTTCTGATGAGTTATTCCATTCCCAGTGACCTGAGCGGGATTTCATTTCCCTGTGCTGTGATGACCGCATCCTCTGACAAACTCCACGGGATGGACAGGGTGATGAAAATTGTTGATAGTATTCCAGACTCGGTTTTCATAGAGGTCCCCTCAAATCAGTACGCGCACGAGGCTTCTGTACTCGAAGAAATTGAGGAGTTCCAGACATTAGTGTGAGAAACTGGAAAATATATCGATTGGCTGATGAAGGACCTCCGAGACGCAGGTATGATACAATGCGCGAACAGACTTCATCTTTCGAGGTTGCGAGAACCGTCGTTGAGCTCAGCAAGATGATTGGGTCCAGAGTCAGGAAGGCGTATCAGCCACACTACGAGCAAGTTGTACTACGTATGAGCAAAAAGGGGCATGCAAATGCCGATCTGGTCATAGTCAGAGGTAAGAGGGTATACAACTCTACGAGGGATAGGCCGATGCCTCCGAATCCCTCCCAATTCGCGATGGTACTTAGGAAACATCTCGGGAATTCCAGATTTATAGGCGTCTCACAGCTCGGATTCGACAGAGTGCTGTCTCTAGAATTTGAACATGGGAGAGGAAAAATGTCACTCATCATCGAGCTGTTCAGAGATGGAAATATCCTGCTTCTGGACGATGCTGGAACTATAGTTCAACCACTGACGCATGCCAAATACGCTAGTAGGGTCCTCAAAAAGGGAGTCCGGTATTTCCCCCCTCCCGAGTCACTTGATCCACGGACATTAAACGGCGAAGTTCTCGATCAGATTCTCGATGGAAGCGGAAGCGATTTGATTAGGACGGTCGCATCTAGATTGAACCTTGGGCGTGTGTACGGTTCTGCCATCTGCTCAAAAGCCGGGCTATCCGAGGATGTTCCGGCCTCGACGCTGAATCCTGAACAGAGGGAATCACTGCTGGAGTCGATAACCTCTATGATGGAAGAATTAGAGAAGGGAGAGGTTTGCTTTCTCTGGGTTGATGACAAGGAAAGTATTGAGAGGTGGCAAAAACTTGGAAATGCCGCAGATCGAGGTTCTCCAGACGGGGCGATGCTCGTCTCCCCCATCTGGCTAGACAGCATGAAGGACAGGGCTTTCGTGGAAATTAGCAGTCTCTCAGAGGCCTTGGACACTGTATTTGGAGAGCATGATTCCGCTGGATACATCCGGAGGGAGGAAGAGAAGCTGGTTGAGGAGGGGTCCAGTGTTGAGCAGTCTCAAGCCAAGCTCGAGAGGAGGGCAACACAACAAAGGAGGGCTATCGAGGGTTTCATGCAAAAAGCCGTAATCTCACAAGAACTTGGGAAGTCAATTCAAGAAAACTGGGAGCATGTTAACTCCATTATAGAACAGTTCAACCAGGCAGTTTCTGAGACAAATTGGCAGAAGGTCTCGGACATTTGCCAGGAAGTAGATTGGATCGGGGGAGTAAATATCGATAAGAAGACGATAGTGGCTTACCTGCCTGATGAGGGAGGGGAGCCGGGTACGAGCGTTACTCTGGAGGTTAACAAGACTGTTCATCAGAATGCCCAGAGATATTTCGAGATTGGTCGATCTCAAAAGGATAAGGCCGCAGGAGCAGAGGCAGCCCTCAGTAAGACGCTAGAAACGCGGAACAGAGAAGAGAAGAGAGCTGCAAAGGACGCCTCCGATGGACGTCTCAGATCTGTCAAAAGAAGCAGGAAATTCTGGTTTGAGAAACACCGATGGGCAATACTTTCAGACGGTAGGATGTTTATCGGAGGAAGGGATTCCAAAGGGAACGACTCTGTTGTTAAGAAACACTTGGGGCCCAAGGACCTTTATTTCCACGCTGACTTGCATGGAGCTCCTTCTTGTGCCCTGAAAATAAAAGAGGGAATGGAAATCAGAGACAAAGTAACAGACGGGATACCAGAAGGAGTTTCATCTTTGCAGATAACTCAGAGTCTCGACGGTCCAGAAGAGGGGCTTGAGCTTCCAAGAGAGATACTCAAAGAAGGAGCCCAAATAGCAGTTTGCTGGTCAAGAGCATGGGGGAGCGGTGGCGCCGCCGCGACTTCCTTCTACGTGAGGCCCAGCCAAGTATCAAAGAAGACGGAAAGTGGGGAATCCCTCGGTCGTGGCTCATTTGTTGTAAGAGGGCAAAGACATTGGTTCAGGGACCTGAGGCTCGAGTTGGGTATAGCCATGGGCATAGTCAATGGTGTCCCATTACCTGTGATTGGTACCGCGGAGTCGGTGTCCAATTCGTTTGGCAGATGGGCGAAAATAACTCCTGGAACCACGAAGAAGGAGAGTGTTGCGAACTTGATTTCGAGAGCGACCGGTCTGGCCCAAGATGACGTCTTGTCCGCCCTCCCGCCAGGAGGATGCACGATTGAGGACTTCGGTTTGCTGAAAAGAGATAGCTAATCCGAAGAGGATTTCCATTCTGGCTTCGTGATAGCATACATTTTTCCATCTACATATCGATTGTAGAGCCATTCCCTGTCCCTATTTACTCCCTCCAACCTCATACCGAGTCTATCGGCTACCTTGCAACTGGCAATATTCTCAACTGAGGCCTCGAGAACGAATCTATGGAGATTCAAATCGTTGAAGCAGTGTTCTATTATTCTGTAGCAACTACGGGTAGCTATTCCTTGGCCGGTATGGTTCTCAGAAATCCAATATCCTACCCCACAACTTCTATTCTCGTAGTCAATCCAATTTAACCCAATGGTGCCGACTATTCTTCCACTTCTCCTTATTGTATACATTACTCCCTTACCCAACTCATAGTCAGCATGACAATGATCGATGTACGAAATCTGCTCTTCTAAGGTCCTCACTTCATCCAACCATGGCAAAGAATTTCTTAGGTATTGTCTATTTCCCTCTATCACTCCAAATAGTTCCTTTGCGTCAGATGTCCCTAGTAATGACAAGGATAGGTCGGTATCGACACATAGAGATAGGGCTGGTCTTTTCTGGGGTCCCGGTTGCGCAGGGAATCCCTCAGTCACGCAGTTCTGTAACCATTGTAGGATTTAGATAATTCCGTAAGTAGTTGTGGCGTGATTGAGCGACAATACTTCAAGCTGTGACTTACAGGGGAAGGTATGGACGACACCGAGAAGCGTAATTGGACTTATTCCGAGTATCTCAATCTCCGAGAGCTTCTGAAGCTTCAGGGAGAGGACAGAGGCATAAGTCCAGACGAGATGCATTTCATCATTGTTCACCAGACGTTCGAGCTTTGGTTCAAACAAATCATCAGAGAGCTTTCTGAGGCCAGAGATATTCTGAGTCAGGAAAATGTACCGGAGGATGACATCCCAGTGGCCGTGGATCACCTGTGCAGAACAACAGAAATCTTCAGACTCATGGCCAATCAATGGACCGTTCTCGAAACATTGACTCCTCAAGGATTCCTCTCGTTCAGAGACGGTCTTGGAACAGCTTCGGGATTCGAGTCCTATCAAATGAGAGAATTTGAGATTCTGATAGGACTGGAAAATTCAGATAGATTGGGAGGAATGGACCCTTTGGATGCATTTAGAAAAATGTCGGAAAATGGAGAGGGGGATGCGGAAATACTTGCTCATCTGGAGGAGATGGAGAAGCTTCCCAGCCTGCGTTCTTCCCTCATGAATTGGATTGAAAGAACTCCAATAATGGGCTCAATTTATGGATCTGAGGGAGATGAGGAATCGGTCTCCGAATATGTTGATGCTCACCTGAAAGCGCACAAGGAGATTTGTGACTCCGCTTCTGGAACTTCTAAAATGATGATTGAAAGGATGAAGTCCGTGCACGAGGGGGCCTTGCTTTTTCTCAAGCCTGAAGGCAAAGTAAGTAGGTCCAGGGCAGGCCTTCTATTCATTGAGTCTTATCGGGAGCTCCCCCTCCTGACCTGGCCGAGGAAACTTATCGATGCAATAGTTGAGCTGGAGGAGTCGATGGTGAAGTGGCGCCATTCACACGCCAGAATGGTTGAGAGAATAATGGGGAGGAGAATAGGCACTGGTGGAACCAGCGGAGTCGATTATCTTGACGCGACTTCACAATATCGAGTGTTCAAGGACCTTTGGTCTGTTAGAACGATACTTGTGAAACCTCAATCCAGACCTAAGCTAAAGGGCTCTGATTTCTATGGGTACAACTCGTCAAATTAGGAGATAACTGGTTTCTTACAATCGGACCTTTGAAGTCTGATAGCTCACTGGGACGTTCATGCCCGATGCAGTCATATGCGGATATGCTAGAACTCCTTTCGGCAAGTTCAGGGGAGCCCTGTCCTCTTACAGTGCCGTAGAATTAGGAGTCAAAGCAGTCGAGGGGCTACTGAGTCGAACCGGAATAGATGCTAGCAGCGGTGTAATAGATCAAGTATACATGGGGCAAGTGCTCCAAACAGGAGCTGGACAGGCTCCAGCAAGACAAGTAGCTCTTGGTTGCGGAATGCCACATTCAACGCCTTGTACTACAATAAACAAGGTTTGTGGCTCTAGCCTGAAGGCTGTAATGATAGCAGCGACTGAAATAAGGGCAGGGGTTTCAGAGTTGGTGGTGGCAGGGGGAATGGAGTCTATGACCAACTCTCCCAGATTCATCAGAGACGCAAGAAGAGGGGAGGATGTTTCCTACAAATCACTTGTATCGGTCCTATCATTCGATGGACTGACAGATGCGTACACTGGAGAGTTGATGGGGAACACTGGAGAGACCTGCGCGCTAGAGTTTGGAATCTCGAGGGAGGAGTCGGATGTTTACTCTCTTCGATCGCATAAATTGAGCTTTGATGCATGGGAAAATGGTTGGATTGGCTCAGAGTGCGTTTCCATGGAGGAGCTCTCTATCGATGAAGGGATTAGGCAGGACGCGGATATGTCAAATCTGGTAAGTTTGAAACCTGTATTTTCAAAAGACGGGCAGGTGACGGCCGGAAATGCGAGCCAAGTATCAGATGGGGCCTCGGCTGTATTGGTAGCCTCAGAAAAAGTGGCAGTTGAAATGGGATTGCCGATTCTTGCTAGGATAGTGGATTACACTACATCGGGCGTTGAGCCCACCAGAGTTATGTCTGCTCCCATCCCTGCGGTTGAAGAGTTGCTGTCAAGGAATGGGCTCTCTGTGGATGATATTGGACTTTTTGAGCATAATGAGGCTTTTGCATCCGCCTCTTGTTCAATAAGGAAGCACTTTCAGATTCCTGACGATCGTTTCAATGTTAATGGGGGTGCGATTTCAATTGGCCATCCATTGGGTGCGACCGGAACAAGGTGCCTGATGACCTTGATTAACGCCATGAACAGAGACGGACATGATTCCGGGATTGTCACTATCTGCCTCGGAGGAGGCAATGCTGTTGCTATGCTCATCAACTCTAGATAGGTATATTCAGCCCTCTTGGAAGGTTAAGCGGAGTCAGAGCCCTTATGTGGGGGTCTTTGGTCGGCCGGCTGATGGTTAAGCCTGTTAGACACCACACACGATTTGAAAAGGCCCGAATAATAGGCGCTAGAGCACTTCAGATTAGCATGGGGGCCCCTCTTTACGTCACAGAGAATGAATTGCGAGAGAAGTTTAATGACGAACTCGTGCAACTATACGGGGTTGACGAGGCGAAGGAGAGAGTTGTTCTCGATCCTATGAAGATAGCCACTCTCGAGTATGAACAGGAACGCATACCTATAGATGTGGACCCGCACCTAGAAGAAGAATGAGCTTTCAAAAGGTGATCCTCTGACTTCCTCGATGAGTCCTAGAAGGGCTACTGAGGTATTGATTGTTCTCACAATCCTAGTAATATCAATGGGCGGGATGATCAGAATCTACGATGCCGGCGAGTCGTGTCCTGATTGGCCCACGTGCTTTGGTACATGGGGCTTTGACATCTCTGAAGAAGAGCAAGGAGAATGGTGGGAGGAAAACCCCGATGAAGCAGACTCCAGAGGTTCTGGACACAGATATTCATCATTTCAAATTTTTACTGAATGGTTTCACAGACTACTAGCAGGCGCTTTTGTTGGACCGTTAGTCATCTTAAATTGGTTGCTAATCAGGAGGGAAGGGCTAGCAAGTAATCGTGTAAAGGACGTCTCGACCGTGACCCTAGGTCTGATTTTCTGGCAAGGAGCTATTGGCTGGCTTACTGTGAAAATGGACAATGAGAATTGGAGCGTAGCCATACACCTTGGATCTGCAATGGCCTTCCTAATTTCACTCATTTGGCTATGGATGGAGTTACGGAGAGATGAGCAAGAGCTACCAGATTGGATTAACTTTGACCCCCTGATTGGAATAAAATGGAAAAAATGGGTTGGGATACTATCAATGTCAACTCTGATAACTCTATTTTCTGGAGTTTATGTATCTACGACCCCGGGTGCAAACTATGGATGCGGGGTAGACGGGATGTTAAACTCCTGGCCCCTTTGCAACGGAGAATTGATTCAGAATATCGATGACTGGGAGTTGCAGTCTCAAATTGTTCACAGATGGTTAGTTAGCATAGTTGGAGTGATGCTTGTATTTTGCTCCTACAAGATTTGGAAGGATTGCGGCCATGGGCAAAGCGGTGTCACACTGAGGAATTGGATATGGGCATCGACCGCTACATATTTTGCGAACGCCATATTAGGAGCCTCGTACATCCTATCATGGGATTCTGGGAGTTTCTCAGAGTACCTTTCATTAGCGCATCTGATGGTTGCAACGGTATCATTCACTATTCTTGCCACGGCCTGGCTTGGAGTTACAGTTATGTCCTCCCCCAGAGGAGCGCGTATTACTGTTGAAGATTAGGTGGATGAATGAGCGGAAAATTAGAGAGTTACTTCGCCCTCACCAAGCCTGGTGTAGTAATTCTACTGCAAATCACTGGGATTTTTGCAGTTATTTCTCATGATTTATTGGAAGGCGGAGGCTTGACAAAAAAAACCATCGAGACGATACTCGTGGTACTAGTAGGAGGATACCTAACAGCAGGAGGGGCTAATTCAATCAACATGTGGTACGATCGAGATATTGACCCACTTATGTCGAGAACTTCTGATAGGCCAATTCCAATGGGTGAGATAGCTCCATCATCCGCATTAAATTTTGGAATTTTAATTTCTGCAATGGGGACCCTGTGGCTTTACTTTATGGCCAATTCTGTTGCTGCGTTCTGGGCCGCATTCAGTGTGCTTTTCTATGTGTTCATTTACAGTATGTGGCTGAAGAGATCTACGGCGCAGAATATTGTAATTGGGGGAATAGCCGGTTCAACGCCTCCGTTGGTGGGATGGTCTGCTTCCGAAAGCTCCCTCGCAGTATCAACAGAGTCGCTCGAGTCGGCTACTTACTCAGTGACAGATTTAGGCAGTTCGATGCCATGGCTTATGTTTTTGATCATATTCCTGTGGACGCCCCCACATTTCTGGGCCCTAGCTCTGTACAGGTCGAAAGAATACAAGGAAGCTGGAGTTCCTATGCTACCCAATGTCAAGGGAAATAACAGGACGTTATCCGAAATGAAGGCATATTCAATTCTACTGATGGTGGCCTCATTATATTCGCCGATAGCCAGCGGCAATCTTGGTGATGACGGTGCGGCTTTTCACGCCCTGAGGTGGTCCTGTTTCCTACTGTGTGCATGGTATTCCTCAACAGTCTGGAGGATTGATCTTCGTGAACCGATGGATGAAAGCGGAAGAATTCCAACTGCATCTAGATCGTTCTTCTTTTCCCTTGCATACTTGGCGATGTTTTTCTTGCTTCTAGTCTCGTCTGGATTGGAGCTTCCTGGGATTTCAGTCGGGATTTTAATCTGTGCCGTGCTGATACTCAAGCTTGAGTTCGATAGCAATAATCTCAAGAAAGCCATTGGTTAACTAGACCTTCCACACCCGATGGATTCAAGCACTTGGTAGGTAGTTGCAACGCGAAACAAGTAGGTGGTGCGATGGACGAGAAGGAGCTAATCTTTGATTGGAACGCCATCGACTATGAGATTTCAAGGAACTCTTCCAAACACCCTCATGAGCTATGGTTTGATGATGAAACCCTAAGAGATGGACTCCAAAGCCCAAGTGCCATTAATCCTACGATTGGCCAGAAAATAGAGCTGATAGATTACATGGAAAAACTGGGGATACAAAAGGTCGACCTCGGACTTCCCGGCGCCGGACCTCATCACATAGACCATATTGACTCAATGCTAAAACACATGGGAGACAGGGATTACTCGCTTCGTCCGGGATGCGCTGTCAGGACCTTGGTATCCGACATTGAGCCCTTAGTAGATCTGCAGTCCAAACACGAACGCCAGATTCAGGCTAGTGCCTTTCTCGGAACCAGTCCGATCAGGCAATATACCGAAGGTTGGACCATGGAAAGGATAATGTCAACAGCCGAGTCAGCAGTTTCCTTTGCAATTGCTAATGACATACCGGTGATGTTTGTCACGGAGGACACGACCAGAAGTAAGCCTGAGGACATAAAAAAGGTGTACACCAGAGCAATGGAGCTTGGAGCTGACAGGATTTGTGTTTGTGATACCTGTGGCCATGTTACACCGAATGGTGTCAGGAAATTACTTGGGTTTATTCAAGAAGAGGTGATTCCCGATTCTGGAATCAAGAGGAGGGATATAGAGGTAAACTGGCATGGTCACCAAGATAGGGGGCTCGGGGTTGCAAACAACTTAGCAGCCTATGAAGCCGGGGCCGATGTCATTCATGGAACAGCTCTTGGTGTCGGAGAGAGATCAGGGAACGCACCTATAGATCAAACTCTGGTGAACTTGAGTTTGATGGGAGTGATAAAGAATGATCTTACATCTCTTAATGAATATATGAGGAAGGCCCACGAATATGTCGGCGTGGCCTTGCCAAGAAACTATCCAGTATTCGGGGAGGATGCGTTTGAGACGGGCACTGGCGTTCATGCTAGTGCGGTGGTCAAGGCGATGGAAAAGGGGGATCATTGGCTTGCAGACAGGGTGTATTCTGGGGTACCTGCCGGCGACTACGGGCTGAGTCAAGTTATCCGAATAGGTCACATGAGTGGAAGGTCAAACATTACATGGTGGCTTGGCCAAAATGGCTATCAAGCCACGGGAGAATTGGTTGAGGCCCTGTTCGATGTAGCAAAATCTCAGAGGAGGATAATGACCGATTCTGAAGTACATGCTGAGATATCCAAATTTAATCAGAGTCGATGAATCAAATACCTAACGGCGATTACGAACGGCTATATGTCTTGGTTTGGCGAGTAGGGGTATGCGTTACGCAATCCCAATCGCAATGATTGTTCTTTTCTCCCCTCTATTGGGGGTTGTTTCAGGGGACTACGAGTATCCAGAGCGGGATAATTTTGAGTCCCCGCCGATAATGGAGAGCTACTCCACACCGGTCCAACTCGCCTTTGATAGAGCAGAGGATCTCTCATATTATTCCCAGGAGGAGCTACTGAATGCCAATGAGTGGCTTATCGTTACAGGTATTCCTTTGGGAGAGCACACCAAATCATCATCCAGCCCGATGTCCAGTGTTGAGACGAAGGTATTGCCCGGGTCGTACATCTGGCAAATGGCAGATGGCGGTGAAGCGGTCGAGGCACTTTCCAAAGCCATTGAGACCGGAGAGATTGAGAGTTTTTCTCCGTTAATCAAAAAGGAATATGCCAAAAAATTCTACCCAAATGATCCTGAATTTCCATCTCAATGGCACCTAGAAAATAATGGCCAGACTGGTGGACTAACTGGCGAGGATGCCAATCTATCAGGTGCTTGGGACTCATACAATGGCTCGGGGGTAGTCATAAGCATAGTTGACGATGGATTAGATATCTCCCATCCAGATATTGCACCCAACTACGATCAATCGGCTTCGTATGATTGGTGTAATGACGATTCGGATCCGACTCCACTGAGTTTTGATGGCCACGGAACTGCAGCCGCAGGTGTTGCCGGCGCGGCTGGAAATAACTCAATTTATGTCTCAGGTGCTGCATTTGGTGCGAGTCTGGCTGGTTCGACCCTGTTAGCCTGCTCAATCAGCGACTTTGTTGAGTCTGAGGCGCTGAGCTACGAGAACGACTACATTGACATATACTCGAACTCATGGGGGCCAAGTGATACAGGGAGAATTTTGGATGGCCCGGGACCTCTAATGACAGCCGCATTTGAAAATGATGTTTTTCAGGGGAGAGATGGCCTAGGTAACATAATCACTTGGGCGGCTGGAAATGGTCTCACTAATGATGATGATTCCAACTATGATGGTTACGCGAACAGTAGGTACACCATTGCAGTAACCGCGATAACTCACCAAGGAGACCAATCATACTATGCTGAGCCCGGCGCGAATATCCTAGTTGCCGCTCATTCGAATGGAGATGGAGAAGCAATTACAACCACAGACATTGTTGGTTCTGGGGGTTACAACTCATCTGGTAATGTGACAGACACATTTGGTGGAACGTCAAGCGCGACACCGCTTGTTTCGGGAGTAGTCGCGCTAATGCTGGAAGCAAATCAAAACCTAACTTGGAGAGACGTCCAGCACATTCTAGTTAATACAGCTAGGGTTAATGACCCAAGTGATTCCTCTTGGGAGATAAACGGAGCGGGTCACGACGTATCTCATAAGTACGGTTTTGGCGCTGTTGATGCCAATGCTGCGGTTACGATGTCATCTGGTTGGACGAATGTTGAGGACGAGGTTAACCTGAGTATCGGCCCTATGAATTCGAATTTTGATTTGGGCGATGGGATATCCGGATGGGATGATTTCAACATCACGATTACGGATGACCTTACCATTGAGAGTGTAGACGTGACAGTTGACATTTCGCATGACTACAGGGGAGAATTGGAGATTGTACTAGTCTCTCCTACAGGGAAAGAATCGTGGCTAGCTGAAGAAAGAAGCGATAGTGGGGATGATTATGATAACTGGACATTCAATACTGTTCACCACTGGGATGAGTCTTCACTTGGTGAGTGGCAGTTGAGGATCAGGGACGGGGATTCTGGCAACAATGGGACGCTAAATCACTGGTCACTTGTCATACATGGCACTGACGCGGATTTGGATCATGATGATGATGGATTAGAAGATGTAAATGAGACGGGGATTTGGGGGACGGACCCATACGATCCAGATACCGACGATGATGGATTGAGTGACTATCAGGAAGTCATGAATCATAGTACAAACCCATTGTCTCCGGATTCAGATCTAGATGGGGTAAGTGACTTTGCTGAGATAATGATGTACGGAACTAACCCACTGCTAAATGATACTGACAATGACGGCCTCTCAGACGGTGCTGAAGTGAATTTCTGGGGCAGTGATCCTTTATTGTTTGACCCTGACAACGATGGAGACCTTTTCTATCACTTCAATGACTGTAATGATCAGGACCCAATGGTCAATCCGGGAAGGCCTGAGGTACTGAATGGAGTGGACGATAATTGTGATTCACTGACAGACGAGGGTTTCAATTTCACTGACTCGGACGGGGATGGATTGCTAGATTGGCCGGAGTATCATGTGCATCAAACTGGATACATGGATAGTGATTCAGATGACGACGGGCTCAGTGACGGGGCTGAGGTTTTAACGTATGGGAGCGACCCGAATTCCGCTGATTCAGATGACGACGGAGATGGTTGGTATTGGTTCCAAGACTGTGATGACGAGGATAGTTCTAGATCGCCAGGTCTGAGTGAAGTTCTTGATGGAATTGACAATGACTGTAACGAAGTCATGGACGATGGTTTTGAGTTGATTGACACCGACGGGGATCAGCTTAGTGACTATGAGGAATACCACAATCTTTCCACAAATCCCTATAACGGGGATACAGATGGAGACGGTCTCCCTGATGGGTATGAAATAAGTGTAACAAAAACGGACCCTGTAATGGCGGATCCTGATGAAGATGGGGATGGAGAGTACTGGTTCGAAGATTGTGATGACACAGACCCTGAAAGAGCAAGTTATCTATCCGAATGGCTTGATGGGAAGGACAATGACTGTGACGAAACCGTGGATGAAGACTTCATTGACGTCGACACCGATGGTGATCTTTTGGTGGATTACGATGAATTCCACTTACATCTAACGTCTGCCACCAAATCCGATACTGACGGTGATGGTTATTCCGACGGTTATGAGATACTAGAGACTGGCTCTGACCCATTGGTGTTCAATTTTGACAGTGACAAAGACGGCTTTTTGGATTTCGAGGATTGTGATGACTCAGATGAGTTGGTCTACCCCGGGTCAAGCGAGAGTTGGAACGGTATTGACGACGACTGCAATAATTTGATTGATGATGGATTTTCCAGAGTTTCTTATCTTTCGACATTCCCACTGGATTCAGATATCGATGCCTGGTATAGTAAAAACGAGACTTTAGACCTAGATATCGGCCCTATACCAGATGGAGTGCAGTACAGTGTAGTATGGACATTTGGCGACTTCTCATTCGCAGGAAATGAAAATTACTCAGGGGATAGCATCTCGATACCTGATCTAGACTGTGATTCTCCTGATGGGAATCTGGAAGTCTACCTCTGCTCAAGCGGTAGTGGAGAGCAGAGGGTTACCGCCTCGATAATTGAGAGTGGGGCGACAACAGAAGTGGTCTGGAGTTTCGATATGATTATTTCTAAGACTCCTGATAAGTTATCCGAGAGGTTGGTTTCGTACATACTAACTCCTCTAGGAGTAGTCTCTTTCATCGTATCTCTATCTTTACTTCTGGGGGCAAGCTATTTGTTGACTTCCCAACTTTCCTACAGAAGAAGCGTCAGAGAGGCCTACGAATTCTATCAAATTAGTCCGGGACAGGAGGATTCTGAATCTGCCAGAGGATACTCTTCATACGATAGCGAGTTATACTCCATACCAAGTGCACCTGATTTGTCCTCTATGTCATCCTCGCCATCAACCGAGAGGGCGTTCAATGAAGGGGATGTCCCTCCGCCTCCACCTCCCGGAAGTTACTGAGTTGGATCTGATTCCGCTGCTTCTTCATCAGAATCTGTCGGGGGGTTAGTTGACCACTCGGCATCCACATTATCATCAGACCATTCCCCTCCAACGGTAATGTCCTCTACTTCGTCGTCATCTCTCCAGACTGGGTCCCCATCAGCCCCGCTGATGACTAGACAATCATCCTCATCGAGTCTCTTCCTTATGGTTTGAACTCCCTTGGTGACAGGTAGAATGTGGCCCACGGGAGTTCCGGCAGTAACGAAGGGATTGGTTGCGGAGCAAATGATCAGCCCCCGTGTTGGAGACACTATGTCATGAGACTCAGAAGGCCTCTCCGGATTGGTCACAGTGGCAACCACCTCTCCATCATCCACGAAACTCCCCGCAGGAGCGAGTACATCCAATAAGCCACCTTGGTCGGATCTAATCCACAAAGAACCAGATGCAAGAATCCTGAAGCTTGGTCTGCTTGGATGGCCCGGAATCATCCTCAGTGACCTTAGAACATTTAGAATGCCATACAAAGAGACCTGTACTGATTCTGGATCAAGTTCGTCTGGTCCACCTCCCTCGAAGGTCACACAGGCTATATCAGCATCATTGGTTACCCTTCTTAGAGATCCCTTCGGGCCCACATTATCCAGTATTGCCTCGATTCCAAATGACCTTGCTATTCTGTTACTCGAGGCATGTGCCAAATTGGCCCTGATCTGAGGCATGTTGGTTCTACCGACGGCTGCGGTGTGTAAGTCGATAACATAGTCACTTCCAGATATGATTTCCTTCCAGAACCTGTTCGCCACACGGTAAGATGTGTTGCTATCTGGTTTTCCCGGAAAGGATCTGTTGAGATCTCTGCCATCTGGCATGTAGCGACTCTTCATCTTGTAACCTGGCATATTCACAATGGGAACGATCCTCACAGTGCCTGATAACGCCTCGGGGTCTATGGCCTTCCCACTACCGATGAAATTGGGCCCTGACAAGTATGTCAGAGCCAGAGGCCCCACAAGCTCATTTCCGTGAACGGCGCCAAGCAAAGTTACGGTTGGCCCTGGACGGGCCCCATGAACAACCGTAACGGGAACTGGCCATGATTCACCAATATCGACAGAGAGGAGGTCAAATTCCAATCTCCTGATTGATCCGGGTGGGATTCTCTTCCTCAGGAAAGTATGGTTCTTAGGGCCGTTCTGACGAGACCATTTTTTTGGCGTGCCGTAACTCCCCTCCAGTGCCTTTTCAATTTCCTTCCTCCGCCTCTTTGGAATCTGATTTGCAACCTTCAGAGGAGTAAACCTTCTCCTCTTCGATCTGGGCGGTAGGCTCTCCGGCCTGTCGGAGCTTTGCTCACTGTCTGAGCCCTCTGTGGAATCGGTCAACGGCCCTCCCAGTAGGTTTGACATAAATAGGATACGTTAACGGGAATTTGGGAATTATTCAATTCCTCCAAGCCCCTCGAACATGCATGAAAGACCAGAGTGGACTCTCGGTACAAGAAGAATACGCGCCCAATAGCATATGCTTTGGATGTGGGCCCTCAAATAAAAAGGGACTAAGGATAAGGTCTTTCAGAAAGGAGGGTGGACTTACCATGGAATTCAATCCTGAGAAACATCATCAAGCATTTCCGGGAATGGTCAATGGAGGAATAATCGGTTCATTACTAGATTGTCACGGAAATTGGACTGCAGCTATTGCGCTGATGGACCAAGATGATTCCAAAGAGCCTCCATGTACAGTCACGGCCTCATATAGCGTCAGCCTGAGAAGGCCGACCCCCAACGACAAGCTACTGAGGATAGACTCAGAAGTGGTTGAGTTGCTTCCGGACAGAGTTAGAATAAGAATGAGCTTGACTTGTGATGAAAAGCTATGTGCGACTGGAGAGGGTTTATTTGTCGCAGTGACAGAAGGACATCCTGCGTATCACAGATGGAATTAGTCACATATTCACGCTATCCTTTAGAACGGCCCAACAAAACGGAAATCGTGACTGCGGAGGGCATCGGAATGGATCACTTGGGAATAGACCCGAGGATTACTACATTCTTGAGAGAAAACTGGGGCATTGAGGAGTTCTTTCCGCCTCAGCTTGAGGCTCTGCCCATCGTACTAGATGGAAAGAGCCTCATGCTTACAATTCCGACTGCAAGTGGTAAGTCATTAGTTGCTTACATCGGATTGATTAATCGCTTGATAGGAGATATGGAAGGAATGAGGGGAGTCTATGTAGTGCCTTTGAAGGCACTAGCATCGGAGAAATTTGACGATTTGAAAGAAATAGCCAGATCCGTTGGCTTATCGGTTGGTCTGGCTACAGGAGACCGAGGTAGCGAATCAATAGGACTTGAGGACTCGGATATTTTAGTCTGCACGAGTGAAAAGCTTGACTCCATACTCAGAACCAAGTCGGGTTTCTTAGAAAACCTAGGAGTTGTAGTCTCAGATGAGTTTCATCTCCTGAATGATTACGGACGAGGCCCTACCCTCGAAGTAACTCTTTCAAGGATAATGCACGTTAGACCTGAGGCTCAAATTATCGCGCTCTCTGCAACTGTGGGCAATTCTGAAGAGCTTGCTAAGTGGTTAGATGCTACGCATGTGAAGTCTGATTGGCGTCCGATTCCTCTGCATTATGGAATAATGACTGGCCTAGATGTTAATATCCATAGAATCGAAGGATCCACTGGAAATGACTCACCGAAGTCCCAGACCCTCTCAGGAATGAAGAATAGAAGACTGCAGGCTGCTCTAGAGGACACATTATCGGTGGGTGGGCAATTACTAGTCTTCGTTTCATCACGAGCATCAGCAGCCAAGGAGGCCCGAGTTCTCTCGGAACATTTGCTAAAACTAGTCGAAGAGGGTTCGAACATAATCTCCGAGAAGGATTCCAAAAAATGGGGGTCTCTGTCCAAGGAAATTTCTAGGGCCGGGGAGGACTCTTCAACTAGCGCCTCACTGGCCAGATCCTCCAAGGGCGGAGTAGGTTTTCATCATGCAGGACTTACGAACCGACAAAGAAGGCTGATAGAAAAGTCCTTCAAAAAAGGAGATATGAAGTGCATAGTTGCTACCCCAACGTTGGCCCAAGGTGTGAATCTTCCTGCCAGAAGGGTCGTTATCAGGGATTTCAGGAGGTGGAGCGTTGCCGCAAGTGCATCGATGCCCCTGTCCGTAATGGAAGTAAGACAGATGCTAGGGAGAGCTGGGAGGCCGAAGTATGATAATTATGGGGACGCTTGGATTTTGTCCAAAGATAAGGATGAGGAAAAGAGGCTTGTTGACCTTTATTTTAGAGGGGAGTCCGAGGAAGTGACATCGAAACTGGCCAACCCAATGGCTAGGAGTGCGGTTGAAGATCCTGGTCTTCTGACTCATGTACTTTCACTCATCTCAAGCGAGGTGGTCACAGACAGATACTCCATTGGAGGTTTCTTCCGCAGTACTTTCCTTGCGACTCAAATGGGCTCTGATTCACTCAACAATAAACTGGACGAGACAATCAGATGGCTGGTTGAGAATGGGATGATAATCCGAGAGGGCGAGTCGGCTGTTGTTGCGGAGAAAATTCGATCGAATCCGTTCCCATCCATAGATAAAGAGGATTGGTCAGACGATGTCCCATCTTGGGTAAATTCAGCAGCCTCCGTTTTAGGAATAGAATTATCTGAGACTAAGGACGACAGGTTGTTCGCCAAAAAACGTAGTGGGCCTGCTGTGTTTGGGTTCAAAAAGGCCATTTCAATAAGTGAAGAGTCGGATGAATTGTATGAATCCCAAACTATGGCATATTCTGCAACTCCATTAGGCTCCAGAATTTCCCGACTATACCTGAATCCATTATCAGGAAGAATTCTTCGAGACGGGTTAGAGAAAGCTATGTCAATCATTTCGGGGCATGATGATTTCTTGCAGTTTTCTCCAATGAGTCTTTTGCATCTGGTTTCCTGCACTCCAGATTTTTTGCCATTGTGGTTGAGAAAGTCCGATTATGACAAAGTACAGTCATCGCTTCACGTCCACGAGAGAGAGATGCTCGTTAGTGCAGTAGACCACGATGAGGATAGGCGGATGAAGGGGGCTCTGGTTTTGCGAGCGTGGATGGACGAGGATACCATGAAGAAAGTTGAGAGGGAGTGGGGAGTACAACCAGGAGACCTCAGAAGCAGGGTGGAGTTAGCTGAATGGCTATTGTATGCTGCAAGAAGGATAGTAATCGAGGATAAGGAGCTATCATCCATAAACAGGGATGCTCATGAGGCACTTATCGAATCAATAGGGGAAATCCGCGGAAGAGTCAGATATGGTTGCAAATCTGATGTTCTCGGACTGGTATCTCTCAAAGGGATAGGTAGAGTAAGGGCTAGAGAAATGTCCGAACTACTCGGGGTGACTACGGTTTCAGATATTGCAGAACTGACAGAAAAGGACCAAGAAAGACTCTCAGAATTGAGAGGTTGGAGTCCTAAATTGGTTGAAAATATTATGAGAGAGGCAGGCCGGAAGGTTAGAAGAAATAAGAGAAAATACAAATGAACTACGAGGTTCTCAAAGTCTCGATGACTACCGTACCTTGGTTCCCAGCTTGGGCTGTGCATTTCTCATCTCCGATAGAAGATATCCCTTCTCTAATCTCAAAGATTAATCTTTTGAGTCCAGATAAGCGTTGGATTATGATATCATTCGAAGTTGCTGCCAGCGAGATTCACTTATGGTCTGTATGGCATAAATCAAGAGTTAACGAGGAGCGAGGAAGTATGGTTGCCAGAGACCTAGGTGCTGAATTCCTTAGGGTTGTTTCTGGGACTAGACAGATTAGCACTGCCATAGAGAGATCTGGGGTGTCCCAAGGAGATTCCAAAGCTTGGTTACTACGTCTCCCCGAATTAGATGTGGGGGGATTAATCGGAAATACAAAACTCCCCGTTGAGGAATATAACAACTACTCCGCGGAAGCTGAGAAGATGATTGAACATCTCGAGGGATCGATGATTCCGACTAGGCCATTTCCTTCTAGAAATGGACTGACAAAAATAGGATATGTTGATGAGAAAACGGTGATTGAGGGCAACATGGTGGAACAATCCTACATACTTCACGCATCAATGAGCGATTTCTGACTGACGCATAGTCAGAGTAATATTCAGCCACCCATTCGGGATTGTATGTCTAGGGGCCACGTCGCAAAGGATGTTAAATCATATGTCAATGAAGACTTTGATCCAGGTAATTGGGATGAAGTTGAGAGATACACTACGGAGCTTCTCAACAGGAAAATATCTTGTTCAAAGTGCATTGAGGGAATTATCAGGGATGCTTCTGAATTATCTGAGCATATCTCCGAAAAGGGAGCGCTATTGTACATAGATATGACATGTGATACTGAGAATGAGAAAAAAAAGAGCTTGTTCCTAGATTTTGTGGAGAACGTGAGACCCAAGCTTTCCGAGTTTTCAGATTCTCTTAACCGCAGGATAGTCGGCCATGAGGCGGTAAAGGACATGTCCCCAAGGTATGATTTGATGATCAGGTCTATGAGAAATGATGTCGAGATTTTCCGGAGAGAGAACATTCCACTAGGCGTGGAACAGACAAAACTGGTTACGGAAGCACAGACGATAAATGGTGCCATGAGTGTGGAATTCAAAGGGCGAGAATACACAATTCCCGAAATGCGGATTTTTCTAGAGGCTAATGATAGGTCTGTGAGGGAGAGTGCTTGGAAAGCCGTTGCGGATAGAAGAATGCAAGATGAGGAGAGGCTTTCCGAGATTTTTGACGAACTTGTGCAAATAAGGGGCGAGATAGCCAGTAACGCTGGTTTTGCAACATACACGGACTACATGTTCCGTGCTATGGAAAGGTTCGATTACACCAAAGAAGACTGCTTGGAGTTCCATGACGCAATAGAGGCTGTTTGTGTACCTCTGATGAGAGAGATTAATTCAAGGAGGAAGGATTCTCTAAGATTGGGATCTCTGAAGCCATGGGACGTGAATGAAAAAACTGGAGTGGGGCCTGATCTGGAAGGAAGGCCGCCTTTGAAACCGTTCTCTGATGTGAATGAAATGGTAGGCAAACTATCGAAATTGTTCCACAGAATGTCAACAGACCTAGGTAACAAGTTCGACATACTGGTAGAGATGGATACTCTGGATCTAGACACGAGAAAGGGCAAGGCCCCTGGGGGATACCAGTATTATCTGCAAAAGAGTAAGGTGCCGTTCATATTCATGAATGCGGCTGGTTTGCAAGGAGACCTTGAAACTATGATTCATGAGGCAGGTCATGCGTTCCACTCCATGTACTGCGGACACCTCGAACTGATAGGGGAGAGAAGCTATCCGATAGAGTTCGCCGAAGTTGCCTCGATGTCCATGGAACTGATGACACAAAACGAGTGGGGGGAATTCTATGGTAGTGAGGAAGCTAACAGAGCTAGGTTAGGACATCTTGAAGGTGTGATTTTCCTGCTACCTTGGATCGCAACTATAGACTCATTCCAACATTGGATTTACTCCAATCCTAATCACAGTAGGGAAGAAAGAAAGGACGCATGGAATTCTATTAGAGATAGGTTTGGATCGGTTATGGATTGGGAGGATTATGGAAATTACAGAGATACATCTTGGCAACAACAGGGGCATCTTTTCGGAGTCCCTTTCTATTATGTCGAATATGGCATAGCCCAATTGGGCGCATTGCAATTGTGGAGAACACAGAGGAATGATTCAGAAAAGGCTCTTACTGACTACTCCAATGCGATGACACTGGGCAATACAAGGACTCTCCCAGAGTTGTTCTCTGCCGCAGATATAGAGCTGGGATTCGGAAAGGCACATCTGAGCTCACTGATTGATGAAGTCAGAATGGCGATGGCTGAGCTGAATTGAGTCGGACACGGGGCCTGCGGGCGATTAATCCCGCAGACCCTCGCTTGTCACGTTGAAGACCGCTTCCCCATCAGGTAGGTTAGGACTGTCCACCAGGCGGGCAATTCTACGGCCCCCTTTGGACTTCCTGAGGTACAGGCGGAATGTACTTGCATGTCCAACGATGTGTCCACCGATTGGCTTCGTTGGATCTCCCCACATCGCGTCAGGTTTGGAATGTACTTGATTTGTTACCAAAACAAGCGCGTTATTGACATCGGCCAGCTTTTTCAAGTCCTTTAGATGCCTATTGAGTTTCTGCTGTCTGGCGGCAAGCATTCCCCGTCCAAGGAATTCTGCCCTGAAATGGCTAGTAAGTGAGTCGACAATAATCAACCTCACGTCAATGCTTCTACCCATTCTCTGTATTTCATCTACAAGCAACATTTGGTGGGCGGAGTTGTAAGCTCGAGCGACATGAATTCTCTCCAAAACCTCTGACGGATCGAGTCCCATTCCCTCAGCCATTTGAGTAATTCTTTCTGGCCGGAATGTGTCCTCTGTATCTATGTAGAAGACTTCTCCTCCGAATCCACCTTGCTCGGTAGGGAGTATGCAATTTACAGCTAACTGGTGACCAACCTGCGTTTTTCCACTTCCGAACTCACCGTAAACCTCGACGATAGACTGGGTCTCAAAACCTCCTCCGAGTAATTCATCCAGAGCACTGGTAGAGGAAGTTAATTTCATTACCTTGCTTCGCTTGTCTAGGAGTGCTACACCACTGATGAATCCCCCTATATTCGCCAGTTTCTTCGCACCAGCGATTATCTTAGCGGACACAGCTTCCCCAAGTTCAGCCTGCTCGCCTAGTTCAGAGGGGCTCATTACGGCTATAGCAAGTAGGTCATCGAATCCAGCATCTCTCAACTTCTCAGCCGTTGCTGGCCCGACACCTGGCAAGTCTTCTATTGTTGCCTGAGGCTCATCCACATCGATCACCACTTCCTCTTCCTTGAGTTTCTCGCTAGCTGTTTTCTCATCCATCTGCTCACCTTGTATGAACAACACCGGTACGCGGAGGTATATGAACAAGCGATGGGGTGTATTTGCCTTTTGAAAGTGATTCTTTCTGGAGACTTGAGTTCAGTGCTACGTTTTTTCACTTTCACTTTACATTTAGTATTGGTAACGGGTGGTGGATTTGAACCACCGATCTCCGGGTTATGAGCCCGACGAGATAACCTGACTACTCCAACCCGTTGCCTCTCCGGCACAATTGGCGTATATGAACACAACCTCATTCTTCGGACTAGTAGTATGGCAATGGTGATGTGCTAGATTACCCGCCCAGAGGCGGTGACACAGTGGGCGGGGACGTACTGATACAGAATGCAACTATGGTCCTTCCTAGTGGTACCGCCGTTGGGGACCTGCGCGTTACCTCTGGCATTATCAAAAATATAGCTCCCAATGGGGGCTTGGATTCGGAGCCCGGGGAATTTGTGATTGATGCTACTGGTCTTTATCTAATTCCAGGTGCTATAGACCCCCATGTTCACTTTAGGGATCCAGGGAACCCCGAAAAGGAAGACCTGGAAAGCGGAAGTAGGGCGGCGGCGGCAGGAGGAATTACATCATTTCTTGATATGCCGAATACGGTCCCCAATGCAATTAGTCGAGAAGAATTAGAGTACAAGATACAATTATCCTCTAGAAAAACTGTCACTAATCATGGATTTTTCATAGGAGCCACAGCGACAAATACCCAAGAAATTCGTGATGTTGAGGGTATGGACGGTGTTTGTGGGATAAAGGTCTTTATGGGTAGCAGTACAGGGGACTTGCTAGTACATGAACAGAGGCATTTAGATGATATATTTGCAAACACTGGAGGAGTTATTGCCGCTCATGCTGAGGATGAAGATCGACTACAAGATCGGATACCTCAGTTCAACCACAGAAAAGACATTGCCGCTCATGCCGAGTGCAGAGATGTGGAGTGCGCCCTTATTGCTACAAAAAGGGCTTCTGCACTTGCTAAGGACCATGACCATAGACTACACATAGTTCACTTGACCAGTGGTGCCGAAGCTGATTGGTTGTCCTCGAATAAGGGGGACTTGATTACCACCGAGGTCTGCACACAACACCTTACCTTCGACCAAGTCGACGTAGAAGAACTTGGGGTTCGTGCTCTCATGAACCCTCCAATTAGATACACCGAAGATCGGGATACTCTTTGGAAAAGGCTCAAAGATGGCACGATTGATTGTGTCGTTACCGATCACGCTCCACATACACTGGAGTCCAAATCAGTAGGGTATCCGAAGGCTCCAGCGGGAATGCCAGGGGTCGAAACCTCTCTTCCAATGATGTTGACTCATGCCATGGACGGGAAGTGCAGTGTTTCAGATGTGGTGAATTGGATGTGTGTTGGTCCGGCTAAAGTGTACAAAATTAAAAACAAAGGATCGCTAATCGAAGGATTTGATGGGGATCTGACTCTTGTAGATATGGAAACTCGAAGGACTATCAGCGACTCTGACACATGGACTAGGGTCAGATGGACACCGTATGCAGGCAGAGAAATGACGGGTTGGCCAATATATACTATCGTCGATGGGAGGATTGTTCACAAGAGGGAGATAGGTGGTTCACTGCGTGGGATTTCAGTCGCTCAACCTGGCTCAGTGGGAAGAGTGCTTAGGTTCGGATAGGTAATGATTCAACCAGTTCTCGGCCTCGGCTCCGTTGTGGGGCATGTCTCAACTGTGGACTAGGGTTTAGGACTCGTCCCCCTCGATCTCTACTTCCTCCTCGTGATACGTCGGAGACTCGTGTCCGGGGATATGCAATTCTTGAATTGGATTTAGGTCAGATGTTCGGTGGATTGTGACACCTAGCGCTGAGAAGGCGTACAAGTAATCTCCCATAAATATAGATCGACGAATGTCGGTTGAGTATGAATACCACCAGTAAGTGTCAGAATCGTCATTGTTATAGAAAGACGAGTGGTCAATTATTCCATGCTCGGAGAGACTCATGTTAACAATATCAACATTCAGCACATTTAGCATTGAGACGTATTCGTAACTACCATACTCATCATTCTGGTTGTACGTGTACCTGTAAGTAGATAGGGGCACAGCCAGGAGATTTTCGGGTGCCCAGTAGTTAAACGCCTTGTGTTCGAACGTTGCTTCCGACCATGACCATGACCAACCACATATTCTGACATCCTCACAGCTTTCATCCGGATGAACCGGTGAAATTGGCAGTGTATCGGCTAATGTTGGATCAGAAGGATCGCTGATGTCAAACAACGATATCTGCGTCGAAGACCAATCCAAGCCTAAACCGTCCGCCCCCGGTCCTATCCCAATCGTGAGTAAAGTATTCTCATTAACCGGATGGATGTAAGTGGATACTCCCGGGACTTCCAACTCCCCGAGGATAGTTGGATCGGTGGGGATTGAAAGATCGATCACCCAGAGTGGATCTATGTTCTGGAATGTTACCAGATATCCCCTGTCGCCGACAAACCTAGCACTCCAGATCCTTTCGCCTATCGCAATGTCACCGATGAATCCTATCTGCTCCAGATTTCCCTCTTCGTCGGGTTGCAAGATAGAAACTTGGTTTTTTGGCCCCAACCAGACAGGTTCTCCATCCTCATCTACCTCATCAACTAACCACCATCTTGCCCAAGCATCAGAGGTTGAAGCGATTCTAATGGATCCCTCGAATTCCGAAATTGAGAATTGGTCCTGTACAGTTCCATCCACTCTGCCCGAGCCAATGTATTGGGTGGAGCCTGCCTCACTTATGTCAAACGAGTGTATGTTGGTAGCGTCATCCCAGTCAGTGTTCCTCCAGAACCACCACCAGTCGTTGGCTGGCTCTGCGAGTACGAGCATGTTTTGGGACGAGTATACGTGGGCCCATGAGGAGGTTATGTGATCTACCTCCATTTCAACGTCGTCGCCAAACAAATCCAGGGTCATGATACTTGTGAACCCTCTTCCAGCACTCCCCTCGCTTGCAGAGAATTCTGAGCATTCCTGAGAGCTGACTGGGTAAACGAACATTCCAGATTCCATCGACTCATACATCTTTGGGGCGAAGTCTTCCAGTGTGAGCGATGAGATTATTTGGTTGTTGTACTCGATAGTCTCTACTATACTCCGGTTCCAAATCTCCATTTTCGTTACTCCATCCTCAGACCAATAGTTTTCTGGGAGTTGTACCCAGTTCCTAACACCATTGAGATTAGACCAAAGATGAGTGACTGACCTAACCGTTCCGTCGACTAATCTGGATGTGTGATAGTTCCCTTCTATGTACAATTCCCTATTCACAGCTGGCGAGGTCTTGTCGGTAATGTCCACAACTGTATATTTCACCAAACTATTCACCTGACTCTCAACAACTAAATCAGTTAGAGGGTGACTCATAGGAAGGTTCCAAGTGTAAATCATCGAGGCGATTACCAGCCTGTCTCCCTCCAGCATCATCTGCAATGGATTGCCCTCGAGTGAGATGTTGGATTGGAGTGTCACCTCGCCGAACTCTGGGACGCCCATGATGACCAGATTATCCCCGTTCAGCATGTATATGTTGTACCCATCAGTCTTTAGAAAGTCCGCTTCGTCAACCCCGACCTCCTGGTTATTTGTTCCGGAGAAGTCCCCCTCGCGGTTTTTTTCACCAGAATCTACGGAACCGCTTGTGGGGGCATCAGTGGATTCGGGGACCGCTCCATCGGCGAAAGCCACGTCATCTGTGAAGCGCCATACAGGGCCGTTGGACCAGTGCCAATATGCTTGTTGGTCAAGACTCACCAGCATTTCATCGTAAGCAGCATTTCTTAGATCATTGAGAAGATCAGCGCACTTACCGTAGTTCTGCAACCCAGGATCTCCCCTGTATCTTTGTGATAAAAGGAGCATTGGGTACTCTCCGTCTATGTACTCATATGTTTCATCGATAGCATCATCGACAACGTCATTGATACCGGCCAAGCACCCCGAACTTAGCATCATCGTGAGGACTATGATGACTGTGTAATTCTCAGTTCCCATGTTAACCCCACCATGATACCACATATCAAGAGAATGGTACATTGGTTGGACATTTAGACGGAGCTAATCATTTTCGAGAGTGTGATGGAACACCTCTTTTGAGGCTGAGAATTTTGGCTCCTCAAGAACTAGAGGGGGCATTTCCTCGTAATCTGAAGAAACAAGTTGATACTCAATATCCTCCTTGTCCTGCGCTGACCCCTCAGCTTGAGTGAATGTGTATTTGGCGAAGTCTTTGCACCAATCATCCTCTACGTTGAGGCAATCCACAGTATGGATATTGCCTCCCCACTCCTTCGCATCCTTGGCCAACTCATATCCTAGTTCGTCGGTGGTCTCTAGACAATCTACCACAAAGCTCGGAGAGTAGACCACTATGTTTTTGTCACCATCAGAAATTAATTGTTCCACTGTGTCCTCAGTGTAGGGGGTAATCCACTCCTCGGACCCGAATTTGCTTTGAAATGTCATCATTGCTTTCTCGGGTTTTATGTGTTGGAGCCTGTCGACGATTAGCCTAAATGTCTCATAGCAATGGCGGTAATAGTCATCTCCCTTCTCGACCACTCGTCGCTTTTGCATCCCGTGGAAAGTCAAGAGCAGTCTGTCGGCTTGAATGCCATCTGACTTCATCTCTTCCAACTTCGTGTCGATTATCTTGACAGAGTTATCGACGAAAGCTTGTGTGCGGTGAAAGTTTGTGATTACTTCAAAGGTGGGTATCTTGACCCTTTTGGAGAGCTCCTTGGCGAGCGCGTCTATCCCCGATGCAACTGTGCTCTCAGAATATTGGGGGAACATTGGAATCACCAATAACTTGGTTGCGCCCGTTCCATTCCTGAGGTCTTCCTCCCAGCTGTCGTAGACTTCATTGACATATGGAGGGGATAGCAAAAAGGCGTGATTCACCTCTACGAAGCCCTCAGGGTCTATCTCCTTCAGGTTCTCCCTAACCTTGTCTGTGAACTCGGCAGTGTTGGTAATCAATGGGAAGCTTTCCCCGTCCCATATCCTCTCGTAAAGTTTGGCTGATTTTTTTGGACGAAATGGCAGGACGAAAAAATTCAGAATGAATTTCCACAACAGTGGGTTCAGATCTATCAGTCTAGGATCGCCCAGGAACTCCCTTAGGTATTTCCTCAAGGCCTTTGGTGTTGGGTTCTCCGGTGAACCTAACTGAACGAATACGACTTTCGTCTTCCGCTTCGGTGGGATGAAATTTGAACTCATACTATCACGATTTCTGCTGGGTTTAATTTGACTGCAATGGAAAAATTCAGTAGACACAACTTGAATCCTGACTCACCATGATGTCGCTTGACAAAATCGGTTCATAAACTCCTGTTTAGACTAAACTCAGGAAATTCAAGGGTGTGCGCGATAGCATGAAACCGAGAGGGGTGGGATTGTTAGTTGTGGGGGGATTCAATGGATCACCATCAATCTCATCATCTTCAATCATTCTTTCAGCGCCTCCATGGTCTTTTTCGGAGACGAGGTTCTTTGTACCGCCAAGAAAAATCAAAGCGGCAATCTGTAGGTCCAAACTTTGCTCCATGACTCGATTAATGCAGTTTCACAGATAAAGTAAATGTCATTTTGCATCAAGCCCGCATCACTTTGACAGGGCGTGAAAAAGGGAAATGAAATCCCAGACGCAGAATTTGATTAAACGATGTTCATAAGGGGTGGGCGAGACGGAACTTCGGGCGTGTAGACCCGGTGATTGCTATGAGTGTAACTTTTGACTTTAGTCAGCTTCTGCGGGAGGACGTATCCCCCAGCGAAAATGACCACATAGCAAAGAGGATAGACAGCCTGTCCATGATAGGTATGAGGCTATCAAAGGATAACCTTGAATTCGTTAAGACGTTAACCAGCGAGGGAATGAATGAGCATGAAAGAAAGTCTCATATCAAGGATATATCCACAAACTCGGGATGTGAGGTTTTTGAGTTTTCGACATGTAACAGAGTTCTATTCGTTGGATTTGATTGTTCGGTAAATCGACTCACAAAAAGTGTTCTAGATACGTCAGGATTGGAATATGCTCCGTTCGACGACTTCACCGGAATGGAGGCTTGGAGACACCTGGTTAAGATATGCTCAGGACTTGATTCCTTCATAATTGGAGAGTTACAAGTCATGGGGCAATTCCGGGATGCGATCGCATGGCACAAGGAATCTGGACTTCTGGGCACCCACAACGCAACGTTTCTCGATCATGCCGTAGCTGCAAACCGAGGTCTGAGGAAAGAGCTTGGTTTCACCAAGACCCCAGAATCGATGTTGAGTCTGGGTACCTCGGCAATTAAAGAGGCAATAAGTGAGGACGACGAAGGCTCCATTACAGTAATTGGATACGGGTCGATGGGTAGAAAGGCGGTAGAAATTCTAATTGAAATGGGCCAGAAGAATATTCACGTCGTAACTAGATCTAAAGAAGAATCATCGAAAAGAACACCGGAGCTATCAGACTCAATCAATTTCATGAATTTCGAGGAATGGGATGGGAGTGAGGATCCCTCAATTGTCATATCAACGATAAGGAACACATTCCCAACATTCAATCAACGAAATCCCTTGCCAGTTCCTGAAACGACTAGGGTCATGGATTTTTCATGGCCACCGTCCATAGACAGAACCGGTCTTAGCACCGAACGGGACTTGATGGATATGGAGTATTGGATAAGATCCGCTCACAAGCTAGGAAAAGAATGGGAGTACGAGAAGACCATCAACTCTGGAAATCTTATCATAGAGGCAATAGAGGAGAGGTTCATGAAAGCATTGAAAGGAAGGACACAATCCAGATTCAGAGCACATGTCTACTCGACACTTGAAACCAAATCTCAAGAATGGGAATCTCTCGGGTGCCTGGCGTCGGAAGCATCTCAGATGAAGGCGTTCTCTAAGGAGATCGCAACATGGATATGTAATCAAGACAGTGTTTTCAACGAAAACGAGCTTGAGAACATGGTCATGAGCACAGATAGGGATATCAATTCTAATCTATTGTCAGAAATTTCTGTTGACGTCATGAGGGAAATGGTTCGTTTGAATAACTTAGACACTCTCGTGGGGGCTAGTGCTTGAAAAAGTTGAAGCTTGGAAGTAGGACATCTAGGTTAGCGATGTGGCAAACGGATGAGGTCGCTGGAAAATTAATTGATGAAGGGACTGAAGTAGAGATAATCGGAGTCAAATCCACCGGCGATTTGTCATTAGGAGGTAATCTGTCAGCTAACGTTGGACAGTTTGTAAAATCGGTCGATGAAAAGTTACTTTCGGGTGATGTGGATATAGCAATACACTCAAGCAAAGATGTCCCAGTTGAATACGATGACAGGATTTCAATTTTAGGCTATCTGGAAAGGGGGCCAACATCCGATATTATCTTGTTCTCATACAAAGCAGAAGGTTCCCAGAAACTTAACGAAGTAATCAACTCATCCATATCTCATGATTTAGAGACAATATTAGACACATTTCCCAAGGGCGGTAGGATAGGCACCTCATCTGTGAGGAGGCAATCCTTTTTTCTTTCTAAAAGGGATGATGTCGTTCCTTTGGCAATTCGGGGGAGAGTGGAGACAAGGATTGAGAGGTTGCTCCAAGGAAGAGTCGAGGGCATTATTCTTGCTGAAGCTGGGCTTCACAGGCTATCACTACTCGATGCACTGCCCAAGGGAAGCTCGGAAATCAATGCGATGAGAATAAGTTCAGAAGATTGGCCTACCGCGCCGGGACAAGGTGCGATAGTAGTACATTGCCTGAAAGATAGACTAGGGGAATTAAGTTGGGTCAATAAGATACTCAATGATTACTCAACAGAAGTATCAGTAGGTGAAGAACGTAGGATTTTGCAGTCCCTCGGAGGCGGGTGTAAGACTCCCGTTGGAGTGGAATGTGTTAATGGGAAGTCGCGTGGATACATGGCACCTGAAAATTGGAGGGAGGAGTATGTATCTGGAAATAGTTTCCAGCTTCTGCCGATTGACAAGTACGGAATTACACCTCAACCAGAAACTCAGGCTGTGACTAATGACAGAGGGAATCCGGGTCATTCATCAAAATTAGTGTCGACACTGAACTCTGAAAGGATGAGTAACAAACTTAGGAATATGGGAATTGAGGTCCTCAATACCCCGGTTATTGAACTGAGTGAAATTAGAAATAATTGGCCCGAATTCCATCTAGATGCTACCATTCCCAGAAATCAGTGGCCAATTTTGATTCTTACATCCCCCTTCGCTTCAAGATGCGCTTCGATGATGGTTGAGGAGATACCAGATCTCGGAAAGATTCAGTGGCTTGCTATAGGATCCGGAACAGCTCGTTCATGTTTTCGACATGGGAACCCAGCATCAATATGCGCCAATGCAAGTAACTCCAAGGAACTTGAAAACTACATCAAGGAAAATATTCCCTCAAATGTCAACCTATTGATTCCTAGGTCCAGCGTTGGTAACAACAATATGGCAAATAATCTCAAAACGGCTGGTTTTACTGTAAATTCATGGGTCGGATATGAAAATTCTGGGAAGAATGTAGAATTTGATGAGATGAATGCCCAAGACGTCCTACTAATTTCCTCTCCTTCCTCGGCCAAATCGTGGGACAGCAACCAGCTTCCCGTGCCGGATACTGTGCTATGCATGGGATTAACCACAAAAACAGAAATTCAAAACATAGAGAGATTTAACAACACCGAGGTAATCGTTCTAGATGGCCCAGTAACGGAAAGTATTAGTCTTTGGTGGAGTGAAAACAGGAAGTAGTGAAATGAGGCTCAGGATAAATCGTTTTACGCCCTCCAGAAGAGATCTAATCTATTCTAGAGAAATCGAGTCATCTCTCGTTCAGCCTCATTTTGTGGTTTCCGGGAAATCAAGGAGCGAGGAAATAGAGGATATGCCGGGAATCTTTAGACAGTCGGTAGATGTTTTGACTGATGCCATTAGCAAGGACATTAACATGGGATTGAAGTCACACATGCTTTTTTACGTGATGGATGAGGAGTTGAAAGACTCGACAGCAACTATGGCATCAAAGTCGGATTCGCCACTCAATGAAGCAATAAGAGAGCTCAGGAAGGAGCATGGGAGCAATATCGTTATTTTTTCGGACGTTTGTCTGTGCACAGGCACTGACCATGGACATTGCGGAGTCCTTGAAGGTGAGAGGATAGCCAACGATAAAACAGTTGAGGAACTAGTGAGAATCGCACTCTCTAACGCTGAAGCAGGAGTTGATTACATCGCCTTATCGGACATGATGGACGGGAGGGTCAGCGAGGTCAGGGGTGCCCTAGAGGAGGGGGGGTATCATGAAACCGGGATCTTATCATACTCAGTAAAATATGCCTCGTCATTCTATGGCCCATTTCGAGGGGCTGCATCGTCGTCTCCAGAATTCGGTGATCGGAAAAGTCACCAAATGGATGTTAGGTCTGGTTATGGTGAAGCGATCCTTGAAGCTTTGCAGGACGAAAAGGAGGGGGCTGATATTATCATGATTAAGCCTGGACTACCATATCTAGATGTACTAAAAGTGGTTTCCGATGAAGTTTTGAGGCCTGTTGCCGTGTACAACGTTAGTGGAGAATATTCAATGGTCCACAAAAGCTGTTCTGACAGTAAGTCCAGGGGTTTGATGATTGCTGAAATACTATCTTCGTTTGCAAGATCTGGAGCTGACATCATAGTGACATATCACGCAAGAGAAGTATTCTCGGAAAAACTACTGAGGGAATGAACGTGGACAGGAATATATCTAGTCAGCTCCATAGAGAGGCTAATAGACATCTCGTTGGAGGTGTTAATTCCCCTGTCAGGGCATTTAAGTCCGTCCATGGCGATCCGATATATTTCAACCGTGCATCCGGGGCAATTGTAGAGGATGCTGATGGAAACGAACTAATCGATTTCGTTCAGTCGTGGGGGCCCTTGGTGCATGGTCACGCACATCCTGAAATAATCAAGAAAATCAGTGAGACAATGGTAAGAGGTACATCATTTGGAGCCCCGCACATCGGTGAAATTGAACTTGCCAAGAGAGTCAAGGAAAGATTTCCATCTATTGATCTGGTGAGGTTCGTATCATCCGGGACAGAAGCTGTAATGAGTGCTGTCAGATTAGCTAGAGGTTATACTGGCAGAGATGTGATAGTAAAATTTGAGGGGTGTTATCACGGACATGTGGACTCACTGATGGTAAAATCGGGGAGTGGTTTGGCGACATTCGGCATATCCAGTAGCCCGGGGGTGCCAGACAGCACCTCTGGAACTACAATTGTATTGCCGCTGGATGATGAGGATGCTCTGGATTTTGTTTTCAATGACAATGGTGAGGATATTGCGGCCGTAATAATCGAGCCTCTGCCTGCGAATAACGGATTATTGATACAGAGGAAGGAGTATCTTGAGAAATTGAGGGAACTATGCGACGAGTATGGATCTTTGTTAATCTTTGATGAGGTAATAAGTGGCTTCAGATTCCCTGTTGGAGGTTATGCCGGCCATGTTGGGATTAACCCGGATATTACCACATTAGGAAAGGTGATTGGAGGAGGTTTACCAGTCGGAGCATACGGGGCCTCAAAGGAAATCATGAGCGTTTTGTCGCCCATGGGGCCTGTCTACCAAGCTGGTACTCTATCAGGAAATCCTCTAGCCATGGCTGCTGGAGTTGCAACAATAGACCTCCTTGATGACAATGCCTATGGGTATATGGAAGATCTTGGAAGTCTCTTGGAAAGTGAGGTCAATTCTGTGTTGGAAAAATATTCATTCCCCATGAGGCTAGTCAGAATAGGTAGTCTGTTCTGGCTGTCCCCGGGTCACGGTCCTCTCCCTCGACGCTCAGACGAAATACCGACTGAGGGGTCGAAACTTTACGCTGATGTCCATCTTGGCCTCTTACAAAGAGGATTTATGATGGCGCCATCATCGTACGAGATTGGTTTCCTCTCCACGTCCCACAGCGAAGAGCATGTCATCGGTCTCGCAGAAGCATTGGACGGAGTACTGGGCGAATTGGAGGACCTCCTGTGAACGGTCTGGAGAGAATGAAAGCTGCACTCTCGCTTCAAGAGGTCGACAGGGTTCCGATATGGTTCATGCGACAGGCAGGAAGACACCTTCCTGAATACAGAGAAATTGCCAGATCACACTCCTTCTGGGAAAGGTGTAAAGATGCTGATTTATGCTCGAAAATATCATTACAACCATTATCCAGATACAAACAGATTGACTCAGCGATTGTTTTCAGTGATATTCTCACACCGTTGCCGAGCTTGGGATATGAGGTAGAATATGGCGGAGGAATCCGTATCGATCCCTTCAAATTCGATGATTTGGATGATTGGCCAGTATTCAATTCTAGAAAACATGCTCCTTGGGCAGCCAACGGGCTCAAGGCTATAGGAGAAGAAATAGGCTCCAGCAAGGCGAAGATAGGCTTTGTCGGCTCGCCTTGGACGATATCCATGTATCTCCTTTCTGGGGGAACAGGAGACAAGGATTTCAACAACGCTAGAGCCTTAATTTCATCTAAACCCGAGGAGTCAAAGAGACTCCTGATGCAGATGGGAGAAATTGTCGGGGAACTGCTTGCTGATCAAGTAAACTCAGGAGGAGCAGACGTTGTCCAGATTTTTGATACATGGGCTGGACTACTTTCAGAAGACGATTACCGGAACATATCCTTGCCAGCCACACAAAGAGCGATAGAGGTCTTTAGGGTGAAGTCAAATAAGTTCGTCCCTCTTATACACTACGCCAAGGGATCGGGTCATCTGCATGATCAAATAAGGTCATTGGACATACAAGGACTCTCTCTGGATTGGAGGGATGATATGAAAAGAAATCGAAGAAAATTCGGAACAACGACAGCGTTTCAAGGTAATCTTGACCCATCTAAATTGCATGGCTCCACCGATATAGCAAAGGAGGCAGCAATGAAGGTTCTCAATGAGGCAGGGAAAAGTCCTGGTCATATCTTCAATCTGGGCCATGGGTTTGCTCCCAGCGCCAGAATCGAGTGTGTCGAGACCGTTATCAGAACTGTCTGCGGGGATCTGCTATGAGAGAGAAAATGGTCTCGATGATTCGTAGAATCCAAGACGATATATGCGAAATGATAGAAGTATTAGACAACTCAGAATACAGGGAGGATATCTGGGAAAGAGAAGAAGGGGGAGGAGGACGAAGCAGGGTATTTTCCGGAGGTGAAGTTTTCGAGAAAGCTGGTGTTAATATTAGCGAAGTATACGGAACGCTGAGTGAAGAGGCGGCGAGAGATCTTGCAGGTGGAAAAGTACCGATTGGAAAGGAAAGAAGATTTTTTGCGACAGGAATTAGTCTTGTGCTTCACCCGATAAATCCGATGGCCCCAACCGTGCATGCTAACTACCGGTATTTCGAAAGGGGCGATGGTTCAGAAACAGGTAGTTGGTGGTTTGGAGGAGGGGCAGATCTTACTCCGTCTTATCTTTTCTCAGAAGATTCCGCTCATTTCCACCGTTCGTACAAGGATATCTGTGACAAACACCAGGTCGCAGATTATGATGAATTCAAACAGAACTGTGATGAGTACTTTTTCATCAGGCACAGAAAGGAACACAGGGGAATTGGCGGGATATTCTTTGATGGTTTGAATGAGATGGGTAAAGATTCCTGTTTCTCATTTGTCAAGGATTGTGCAGAGGGTTTCATTGATTCTTATCTGCCCATAATTAGTCGACGGAAGGACATGGATTTTAGCCCTGAGAACAAGACTTGGCAGAGAGTTAGGAGAGGGAGATACGTGGAATTCAACCTCGTTTATGATAGAGGGACAAAGTTCGGACTCAATACCGATGGAAGAATAGAGAGTATTCTCATGTCACTTCCTGATTCAGCCAGCTGGAAATATTGCCACGAGCCCGATGAGGGATCAATGGAAGAACAAATGTTAGAGGTTCTTAGATTTCCCAGAGCTTGGATATAAATGGGGGATTATCGGTGAAGTATAACACTGAAGATTGGGTAAGGCATGGTCAGGAGCTGAGGAGGCCACTTCTCGTCCATCCCTCAATCAAGGAGGGGGATACTAGTGTGATTATCGGCGGTGGTTTGTCAGGAATGGTCGTTGGCTACAGGATAGCCAAAAAAAGTCCGCAAAGGAAGGTTATCATCATAGAGAAGAAGGATCATCTCGGAGGAACCATAGAGACATGGAAGAGCGGGGATTGGCTTTGTGACGTTGCTGTCAGTTCAGCTCGTCCGCATCCAGCATTTTGGAGGCTAGTAAATGATTTGGAGCTCGGAGATAGCTTTCACGAGTCAAGAGAAGAAGCGAAGGAAAGGTGGGTATTTCTGGACGGAGAGTATATCAAAATGGGTTGGAAGATTATCTTCAAGATAGGAATAATGAAGCTTCTGAAATCGTTAATGGCATCAAAAAGAGGTGGTTTATCGGTTTCTGAACTAGTCCCAAATAAGTCGTTTGCTGATGCCATGACACTTGGAATTGTTAATCAGTACTCCGAGAATGTAGATGCTGACTTTCTATTTCCCTCATTGACCAAGTTCGGCGATAATCCCCCTCTCGGATCTAGAAGACTGGCAAAAAAAATAAGAGATACATATCCATTATTCACACCTAATAGGGGATCATTCGGCTCATTTGAGTGTGGAATGACTGACTTGACGGATAAATTAGCTAGGGAGCTAGATGAGATGCCTAATGTCAGCATAATACTTGGGTCAAAATATGATAGCCTCACGGAAATATCACAAGATTTTGGAGTCCCCATAGGGGCCATAATATGGTCGGCTCCGGGAATTTTGCAGAAGAAGGCGGGTTCTGATGTTTCAGTGTTCGCGGTTGGATACAGAGAGCTTGATGTATCGAGAGTTCCTGTGGGGTACGGGACCCTTTACCCCGATAACGATATTGTATTCAGTGGTGTATTGCATGAGAGCGATGTTCATGTCGGGCGGAGAGCTCCCTCAGGACATAGGCTGTTCCGATTAATGGTACCAACCTCCCGATGGAGTGGCGATGACGAAGAAATAATCCGTAGCCTGAAAGAAAATTTTGTTGACGCGGAACCTGTTCTATTTCAGAAGATAGGCGATAGATCGATTCCTTCATACGAGCCTGGGTACATGAAGAGAATCACAAATACCGATTTGGACTGTTCAGTGACCGGGTGGGCCGGTAGTGGTGTGTCGATAATACACGTAGTGGACGAAGCGGAGAGAATCTCAGAGATGTTCTAGACTAAATTTCGGAGATCAATCCAACTTTTTTACGTTGATAGCATTCGGTCCCTTTGGGCCTTCGCCAACCTCAAACTCCACAGAGTCTCCTTCTCTTATTTGTCCCTCTACTTGGGACTTGTGTACGAATAGATCGTCACCCTCTTCCTGCTCGATAAATCCGTACCCTTTTGTGAAGTTAAACCACTTTACTGTTCCTAGTGCCATTGTCCCTTGGCAATCAGGCATAGTACTTGAACAGGACTGAACAATGTCCTCCAACTGGACTGTTAGGACACCATACTTAATTCAGGGACTCGGAGATTGATAGCTTCTTGGAGGCCTCAAGTTTCTCTTCGCCCTTTGGAGAAAGCCTCCAATTTGGGCGCTTTTTGTCAGAAGCGGGCTCAATAATATTTGATTTCCTCAATTCCAGCAAATGATGGCTCAGTAACTGTCTAGAGATTGTAGTCTTCTTCCTAATTTCAGTATTGGAAACACCAAGTGATCCTGAATCTGCTAGTATTTTGAGTATGGCTAACCTGGTTCCGATTATTGGATTTCGGATCCGTCCCATCTCGGCCTTTGAGATTCCGGAAGGGGCGTAACGTCTCAATTTCCCATCCCTCCATGAGTATACCTCATCTCTTGCCTCTAAAACCTGCAAATGGTAGGCTGTTACCCCGTTGGCCAACCCCAAAGCATCCCTCAATGCTGAGAAATGAATTCCGGCATTGGCTTCCAAATATCCCATTATTCTACCCCTTGTAAGGAGGTCTTCTCTGTTAGCCCTGATACCAGACAGTAGAGGGGTGAATAATGCCATCAAAACTGTGACTCTGACGAACTCTAACAGGACTGAGCCAAGGAAAATTGACCCGAACGCACCCAATCCACTGATTATCAAGCTGTGTGGTACATTTTGGCCACTATTTTCGGAGTTGTCTTCCCGATATATTTCACGATTCATCTCTGCATCGGTTGGCTCTGAGTCTTGCCCGGCCTCGGCGAAACTTGATTCTAGATTTCCATGATTGTCAACAGCTGAATCTTCAACAACGCCGAATGACATCCATAATCCCGATGTTATAGCAAGAACTGCGATTAAACTAATCGCCCGAACGGTGTGTACTCCCTGCATCGCTATCCCCAGTGAGTATCCCCCTTTGACTAGCTTGGTTAATTGGTTTGACATTCGGAGTGTCCTTGAATAACGACCCGCTCCGAGGTATGGTTCAGATGGCGGAGGAGGGCGAGTCTAGCATGACTGGTGCTGAAGAATTAGCGGAGGCGATGCTGACTTCCTCAAGGTCTGTTGTCAGAACTTGCATGCAGATTAGACCCTCAGAGCATGTTCTGGTAGTTACTGATCCTCATTGTTCGGAAGTAGGGCAATCACTGTACGAAGCAGCGGCGGAGGTAACGGACAGGGTATTGTTGATGATGATGCCCCCTTCACACAAGAAAGGGGCTGAGCCCCCAGACCCTGTCGCTGAACTTATGAGGCAACAGGATGTTGTATTGATGGCCACCAAGAGTTCCCTGACTCACACTAGGGCTAGGAGGAATGCATCTAGAGAGAATGCAAGGATTGCCTCTATGCCGGGAATAACATCGGAGATCCTATCCAGAGGAGGTATGACTGCAGATTATGGGGCGATGAAAAAGGAGATATCTGGACTAAACACCTTATTGCGAAAGAGGACCATGGTAACAGTGAAATCACCTTCAGGGACTGATTTTTCGTTCGTTACTGGAGCGAGATGGATTCTCGAAGACAATGGAATATGCAATCGGCCGGGTCAAATAACCAATCTCCCAACAGGCAAGGTATTCGTACTTCCAAAAGAAGGGAGTGCGAACGGAAAAATTGTCATCGATGGGTCCCTTGATGGGGTACTGTTGGACGATCCAGTGACCTTGTTGGTCGAAGATGGGATTGTAATCGAAATTTCGGGAGGCGCATCCGCTGAGGAACTGATTTCAAAAATGGATTCAGTTAAGTCGTCTGTGAAAGTATCCCAGATTGACAAGGTTGGGACATTGGCAGAGTTTGGATTCGGGATGAACCCAAGGTCACGTCTGTCAGGAAGTCAATTAGAGGATCAGGTTATTCGAGGGTCCTCATATGTCGCGATAGGAGATAACTCATCCTTGGGGGGGAATGCTAGGGTAGGTTACCAGATCAGGGGAGTGATGATGAAGCCCACCGTAGAACTGGAGGATGTTGACTTGGTTCTGGAAGGAAAGGTGACTGCGAGAAAGCGGTGATAGGATGAGGGCGATATTATGGTGCAATGGGAATTTACCGAGTGAATCCTTGGTTGGCAATGTGAAGAGTTCTCTGTCCCTCATTTATGGAGTCGATGGCGGTGCAGATAAGGCCTCATCGATGGGCTACGATGTCACAAATGTCCTCGGAGACTTGGATTCCGTGGATCACACCAAGTGGGTTGACAAAGCAGTTTTACTGGATGACCAAAATAGGAGTGATCTTTCAAAATCTATTTCTTATGTTGATTCCCTGGGTGTGAAAGAGGTTGACGTGATTGGTATTGAGGGAGGAGAATACGGACATTTATTTGGCATCTTCGCGACTCTCAATGAGGCCCCGGATGGGATGAAAATTAGGATGCATTACGAATCAGGGGTCTTGCATTTATGTAGCCCTTCGAACGATGGTTTTGTAGAATTTATTGAGGAGGGTCGTAAATTCTCTGTTTTTGCGTTGACGCCATGCATGAAGGTGAATGTTACTGGTGGGAAATGGAACTTAGTCGAACAACAACTCTCAATGTCCACCAGAGGCCTCAACAATGAGGGTCTGGGTGATTTTGTAACTGTGACTTCGGATAGGCCGGTCGCGATATACGTTGAGCGTTCAGGATGACTTAGATTCTGGATCTCTGGATAGCATGATTGCTATCGGTCGGGTTCTTGGATCGCTTTCCAAACCAATCTTCATTATGACTGCCAAAGGGACTCCGAGGACCATTCCCATTATGCCCCATGCCCACCCCCAAAATGCAACTAACATCAACAGGACGATTGGGGACATGTCTAGTCGCTGACCCGCTAACTGTGGCTCGATTATCCCCCCCCAAACCTGCTGATTGGCGATTAATAGAGCTATGAGGATGAAAGCTGATGTCTGAGGGAGGACGATTAGGCCCAAAAGGATGGGCGGGATTATTGAGAGCAGTGCGCCAACATACGGGATGAAGTCCATAAGGAATGTGATTGAAACCCAGAGGAAGACGAATGGGATATCCATGAACGACAGTACTACTGCAGCAACAACAGCTTGGCCAAATGCCACAGAGGCCCTAGTCACGACATAAGTGTTGATTCCTTCTCCGGAGTCAGAGGCTACTGACATCACTCTCTCCACATCATCTGGGTAGGCCGCCTTGATTCTCTTGGGGAGCGTTTCTGCCTCCAGGATGATAAACAGGAGGAAAATCAGAACTGTCACAAGGCCAGTGGTGAATCCTGCTAGTGTACCCACGAATCCCGCTGCATAGGAATTAACTGTCTCTATGGTTATCAAGTCGGTGAGGGTGGCTGTATTGGGCTGGTAGCCGAATATAGATAGTTCCTCGACCCATGCAACTTTCGCGTCAAGTGATTTCTGTAACTCGGGAGCTTCATCCGTGAAACTCTGCATGGCCTCATACATTGAGTTGGATGCAAACAGAAGGAAACCCATTACTGCCACCACAAGAACCCCATATGCGATTAGTGGGTGACCGCCGATTCTCTCCTCCAACCATTGTGCAGGAGGCCTAATCAAAAAGAAGATCAGAGTAGCAACAACCAGTGGTTGAATCACGGCTTTAAGATGGATTATAGCGAGGACGCTCACAAACAACACGATCGAGATATTGGCAAGGGTCCCAGAATCAACCTTGGCTAGACTAGTGCTTTTCGCCATGACTATCAGTATCCCGAAATAGTCATGGCGCATCAATGGTTCGCCTAATCTAGCATTTGTATGGCCTCATGGTAGATTTTCTCAAAGGATTCAGCATTGCCCATGTAACTGAAATTCTCCAGAACCCTAGCTCTACCTTTCTTGCCCTTATCAGAGTCTTCGCTCAGTACTTGTTTCATGGCGGAAACCATGGATCCAATATCGCCCATTTTGAAAAGCGCTCCCACTGAATTATCCACCATCTCTGGAAGCGGGCCGTGATCCACTGTTACGACCGGGACCCCTGAAGCCATTGCTTCCAAAGGAATCAGCCCCTGGCCCTCGTAAAATGATGGGTACACAACCAAATCTGAAGAACGATACAGTTGTGCTAATTCGATGAAGGATAGGCTGGACTCTATCTTCACGTTCTCTTCAACCTGAAGGCTTCGGGCAAGTTTCATGAGTCTCTTCTTCAAGTGTCCCCTGCCGACAATAACGAGCTTTGAGTCAGGCATTTCTCTGTTAAAAGCGGAAAATCCACGTATCAAAGTCCCATACCCCTTCCTCGCAGCTAGCCTACCCACTGCCAGTACGAGCTTCGAGTCTGGACTTCTTACTCCAAACCTGTCTCTAATCTCAATCGATTTGTTTGTATCTTCCGTACTTTCATTATCTAACGGCCTGAACATCTCTGTGTCGACTCCCCAGTGAACTACCTCGCAAGCCCATTCAGGTGGTGGACTGTATCTGGATTCAAAGTCTTCTTTGGTTGCATGAGAATTAGCAATGCATATCATTGACTTGTTGATGGCAACGTTCTCAAAATTGGCATACCTACTTGCTGTGAATCTGATTGCTATGTCATTTACATTTGCCCAGACCGCAGCCTCTCTGGCCTTGCTTGCTTCGAGCAATCCATCACGCTCACCAAGCCATGACCCATGGAGAGAGGACACTACCGGAGCGATGTTTTTGATACAGCGTTGAAACTGTGGCTTTGCCCAAGATATCATTGGGCAGTGCAAGTGAACAACGTCTACATTGTCCCTCGTGTTTAGCCTTTCTAACTCCAAAATGGCCCTCCTTCCATAGGAACGCGTGAACTCCATGGGGATTTTCGCCCATCCTACTTCTATCACGTTGACCCCTTCCTGGGGAGGGGGATTACCAGCACCCGACCTAGTAATCACAGTTACCCTGTGACCCCTACTGACCAGAGCGGCGGATAGATGGAAGACTGTTGATCCCATTCCCCCCCACCTAGGTGGAAACTCGGCGGAAAGCATCGCGATATGCATGGCAATTCAAAACTCCGATTCGGTATCAGCATTTCAAGAGAACTACCACAAGTCAAGCGTTCGCATTATTCAAAACAGAGTGGCTAGTGGCCGAAACATGACTAAGCCCCTGCCAGTACACGTAACCGTCGTTATCCCGACAAGGAACGAAGAAGAGGCGATAGTGGATACCATTAGGTCTGTGCCGAATAACGGATGGTGTGATAAGCTAGACTTCCTGATAGTAGATGGCAACTCTACAGACAGAACTAGAGAGCTAGCAGAAAGCGAGGGAGCTACTGTATACCTCGAGCACAGGAAGGGTTATGGCAGGGCTTACAAGACTGGATTTTCGATAGCCCCGGGTGACGTCATCGTGACAATGGATGCAGACTGTACCTACCCCGGAGAAGAGGTTCCCGGTCTCGTAAAAAAACTGGTTGAGGAGAATCTGAAATGGATAACTTGTGACAGACTAAGGAGGGCAGAAGAGGGATCGATGCCGGGGCTCCATGGATTCGGGAACTGGGTCTTATCAACAACCGCATCGCTTCTTTACTGGTATGGAATCCATGACTCTCAGAGCGGGATGTGGGTTTTCCGAAAGTCAATCTTTGACGATGAGAAGGTCCGTCCTAAACATGATGGCATGCCCCTCTCTCAGGAATTCAAGATACGGGCGAGAAGGTACCTCGGAAAGAAGGGGACCGCAGAGGTTAGCGTCCCATACAGGCCGAGGGTTGGAGAGGCCGAAATCAACACGTGGGGTGATGGTCTGCTGAATCTGAGATTCCTCTTCACCCATAGATTTGGCCTGACAAGGCAAGTGACACCCTGGGGCCCAGAAGAATAGTCCCGAAGGGTTCTCAAGGGAGGCCCATTCGGGGTCAACATGACCAACGAGAACATGTACTATCGGATGATGGGCAATACTGGCATACAGGTCTCAGTCCTATCCTATGGATTCTGGGCTACGTACGGCATAAAAGACAGGCTATCTGGAGAGGAGGGGATCAAAACCGCAAAGGAGCTAATGAGGTTAGTTCGCAATGCAGGGGTTAATTGCTTTGATCATGCGGAGGCGTATGGCAACCCAAACGGAGAGGCGGAGAGGATTTTCGGAATAGCACTGAAAGAGCTACAAGAGGAGGATGCAGAGCTTTGGCGTCGCTCGGACTTGGTAATAACGACCAAGATATTTTGGGGCGGTTCGGGAGTCAATGAGTCTGGACTCTCGATGAAACATTGCAGGGAAGGTTTGGACGCATCCCTTTCAAGGCTACAAATCAATTACGTGGATTTAGTTTTCTGCCACAGACCAGATCCGTACACTCCCACGGCTACTGTGGTGAGGGCAATGACTCAGATGGTTCGCTCTGGGAGAGCTACAGCATGGGGTACAAGCGAATGGTCTGCACAACAAATCACTGAGGCATTCTGGATCGCTAAAACCGAGGGTTTGGAGCCACCTCAGTTCGAACAACCTCAGTACAACATGCTTCACAGACATAAGTTTGAGAATGAGTATTTCCCACTTTTCAACCAACCTTACAATATCGGCACCACCATCTGGAGTCCACTGAGATCAGGATTCTTAACAGGGAAATATCTGGATGGAATACCCGAGGACTCTAGAGCAACACAGAAGGGGTATGAATGGCTCCTTGAAGACTTGAAGGAACGAAGAGAGAGGGGTGAGTACGAGGTAGTCTCTAAACTAGTCAGCTTTGCAGAAGAGCTGGATTGTACGCCTGCTCAGCTCGCACTTGCGTGGTGCCTGAAGAATCCCAATGTTTCAACCATCTTGATGGGTGCAACTACGTCTGCCCAGATTGATGATAACCTTGGTTGCATCGATGTAGCAAAGAAGCTGACTGATGCCCAGATGTCTGATTTGGATGAGATTCTGGAAAACAAACCAGATCCATGGATGGGCCCGGGTGGAGTCGGGACGAGGCAACTAAAGACCCTGTGATTCATCTGAATCATATTCTAACGGCTCGAATGAGGACCAAGACTGAATCATTTCTAGATCCCTCTCCATCTCTCTTCTTCGATTGGACACTATTACCATCCCTATCGATATCAGCATGCACACGATCACAATGGCAATCGGTAGGCCGGAACCAACTAACCACCCGAAAATGTCTAATCCCTCATCCTCGGTAATGGGTATGATAGACATCAGGGTCGGACTTACAGTGTCCCCGTCCAAGGCCCACACGCCAATGGAAGCTGATGACCCTCCAGTGACCTCCCAATTTGTTTCAAACGTCCAAATCCCGTCATCCGCAACCAAATCCCCCAACTGCCCGTCATCCCTCATTTGGAATGCCTTGGATAGACCCCCGGCGACCATCTCTCCTCCGACTGAATTTGTGGTACCATCCGCGTCCTCCATCACCACTGTGACCCTGATAGCGTTGACCTCTCCTCTCTGAAGCTCCTTTGGAGTGACTACCATATCCCTCAGAGTTGGTGATGACGAGCCTATGGTCAGATTTACAGAGGCTAGGGACTGGGCCCCCCTTGAGTCCTGAACCATAAGATCGATTCTTACGAGTCCAGGCGATAGCTGGACCGAAACTGTCTCCCTATCGCCTACTTCGGTCCCATCTGAGAGAGTCCACCTGTACAGAGCTATGTCATCGTCATAGTCGAAGGACTCGGAGCCGTTTAGATCTAGAATCGTCCCAGGAGGGATGTACTGGCCCTCAGAAAGTCCAGATATCAAGGCTAATGGGTCAGTCTCAAGCACTGTAAGCTCCTGAGAGTAGGACGCGACCATTCCGTTCTCGTCGGTTAACTCGAATGTCAACGTATGAATCCCATGGGGAATATAGTCATTATACCAGAAATCCGTGGTTTTTGAGTCAAGAATTGGTTCAATCATCAGATTGGACGTCACGGTAACTGTGAAGTCGTCTCCATCGGGGTCGAATGACCTCCTGAAGTCAAAAAGAACTGGTAGGTTGGAATAGACAACACTATCTGGAACTGGTGAGTCTAGGACGAAAACTGGAGGGGCTTCATCGACCCTGAGCATAATTTCCGATACATCTGGATTTTCTGAGCCGTCATCAATGGTAAGTGTGATCTGATGAACTCCCTCAGGGAGCCTTGTCTCTAAGCGCCAGTCACTTCCAAGTGGCTCATCGACGATATCGCTCTCCCACAGTACACTAACTAAATCAGAGCTGGTTGAAATCAATGGGTTGCATATCAGTCCAGTCCCGTTTTGCGGGAGGTCGGAGCAGGCCAGATCCCAGTCTCCTGATCCTGTTGAGTCCAATACCACCAAGGTCCCAGAATCTGTTAAATCGCCGTCTTGAGGACTTGAAATCATGGATACCGGAAGCGAGTTGTTTACCTGAATTTCGATGCTTGACGTTGTCCACTGGCCTGCATGGGCAGGTCTATCATCACTGGCCTGCATAGTTATAGTGTGGGTTCCCTTAGACAACGTCCCAATCCATTCAATAGTTCCGTTTGATGAAACCCCGGAATAGATTGTGCCATCGATATCACTCAGGAACTGGAACTTTACTGGGTCCCCCTCTGGGTCTATTGTGCCAGAGCCATCGATGATTACAGTGTCAGAAGATAGCTGGCCTGTTCTCGATACTACCATTGACGCGTCTGGGATCTCGTTGAACAGCTCGACGTCAAATGACCATGTGGAGGCTTGATTGGTGCCATCCCAAGCGTAGACCGTGACGGAGAACTGATTAGGTGCTCCCGGGAATGATCTGTTCATCTCAGATGGGCACCCTATGGAGTGGCTTGGGGGCGTGCTGGAATTTTCCTCATATGAAGCGCCGACCCAGCACTCCATATCGTCCTCCTCCGGATCGTAAGTTCCCGACATAAAGACCGTGACGTTGGCGGTTTGTCCTAGGTACAATGTGCCCCACGACGAGATTGTTGGAGAGGTACCAACAGATAGCACTGGAGGGAGGTTGACGAGTTCAATTTCTCTTTCCTCTTGGACACAATTATTATCTGTGTCACAAACCTCGAGAGTAATCAGGTGTGTTCCGTCAGAGAGACAGTTTGTTGATCCTGTATTTGCTTGAAACACCGAGCCATTCCCACTGAAGGCTGGGGAGCAACTCAAAGATAGGTCTCCATCAATATTGCTTGTCCATGCGAATGTGAGATCGTCATCATCCAAATCCCAAGACTCATTCCCGATGAAATAGACAGGTGAACCACTGGGGTACACTGACTCATCCTCAGGAGTCTTCCATATAATGAAAGGTGGTTGGTTCGCAATCTCTACTATGCAAATAACTGCGATGTCAGAGGTTAGAAGGACGGGGGCCGTGTCATTGTGTACCCCATCGTAATCACAGCCTAAGCTCATTGTTGTATTCTGGGACCACCCCTGAACAGGAGTCCACCTCTGACCGATGAAAGGCCCTACAACATCCCTGCCTGAGTAAGGAAGGGTATGATTGAATTCTGCCTCTAGCTGATTGAAGGATATGTTAACATCAGAGAACGGGATGTTCCTGAGGTTCTGGTTAACGACATTTGCCTCTACAAACCACATAATATCAACGATATTGTCGGAGCCTGTGTAATTGGGTGTTGCTATGTACGATGACGATATCCATCTGATGTGCGAGTTTCCAAGAGTTGAGAATGTGTCGGACATACCGGAAGCAGAAGAAAATGAAGAATTAGTGAAATTAACGAAAGAGGAGGACAGTGATGGGTTTGCTCCCTCGCACTCAAAGAAGATGGATTTGGAAACCAAGTCAGTGTGGTCTATCAGTTCCAAGCACCCTTGGTAGCCTCTGATACGACTTGAGTTCAGGTATGAGGTCAGTCCTCCAGCAGCAGTCCATTTCACACCGGTATTGGAGCCGTCTATCTCTAGATTTTCAATAATCGCGTCGGCCGAGTTAAGCTCCACGGAATAGGAGCTTGAATTCTGGATTACGGTTATGTTAGATAGAGAGACTCTTCCCAATCTATCTGGAATCCCGCTGTTATCAATGTCCAATGCGGGCCCGGAAAGAGGGTCTCTGGCCATTATTCCATCCAAGAAAATATCAATGCTATTCTTGATTACGACCCCATGCTGATCGTTGGAGGATGAGCAATTAGTACAACTGACGTTCTTTCCTGCACTCACCACATCATTCGACTCATCGAAATAAATACCTGACCCGTATGCTGGAAGAACTGCACCTAGGCCATTCGATGATGTGTGAATCTGCTCTAGTTCAACATTACTTGAGTCAGTCACGGATACCCCATGACCTGAGTTGTTGTGACTGGATACCAAGAATAAATCGGGATGAAACTCTCTGATATCCAAACCCGTTGCTCCGTTATTGCTGATGTCCCAGTAACTACCCTGAATCCCCCCTTTCCAGAGAAGTACTCCTGGCCCAGTAGAATTGCGAACGACCAGGTCGTTAACTGTGGGGGCCCAATTAGCACTTCTGAGAAACATTCCCGCTCTGTCATTGTATGCAGAGATCGCTGATGGGTTGCCATTGGTCAATATTGTAAGTCTATTGATTATTGTAGAGGAGTCTATCATGTACCCCCGAAATCCGACCGCAGAGTTGTTCTCAATCAGCCCGACATCAATATGTACTCCGCTTGTGTTTATATCGAATGCGGCTACAGATAGTCCAGATGTTTTTGCACCCGGGCCCCCTGTCCCGCGTACTGTGATATCGTTGAAAATTGCGTTCAGGGGGAGGTTCGAGTACTGACTGTGATTGTACTGTTCAACCATTACGCCCCTATACATCGAGTTTTCCACCACAACGCTCTCGAATGTAGGTCGAGTCGTCCATCCATCTGTAATGTGTCTAACGAAAATACCATTATCGGATCTGCTAACTGTCGAGTCTTCGATTAGTGGGATTGAGTCCTCGACCCATATTCCCGCGCCGATTGCCATTGTTGACCCACTAATGTTTGATATGGCAAGATCTGACAGTAGTCCCCCAGAATTTCCCCAATAGTTGACGCCCCTTGTAATCAATCCATCTATCTGAGCACCCCTGACTATCGGTGTAGAGTAGGCTCCGATGGATAGGCCTATGCCGTATCTCCATGTTGTCGAGAAACCATGGACATCCTGTCCCCCTCCTGAAACAATTAGGTCAGTAATCAATGGTGATGCTCCACCATAAAGATCCACAGCAACGTTGTCTGCATTGATGACTGTGAGATTGGAAATTACTGGATCGCTACCGTAAATCGTTACGCCGTATTTAGAATCATCCACTGACAAGTTATCGACTTTGGACCCAAGGCCATCGCTTGAGTAGTTGAATACGATGCCCTCATGATTACCGGAAATGGAGCTCATAACTACTGGTGATGATGCAGTACCTGAGATGATGATTCTGCCATCCACATCAATCGAGTAGCCAGATCCTACACTGATTGTTGTCCCCGGTGCGATTGAGAGGACCTCTCCCGAATCTACTAGGTATCCGTCCGGCAATATCACGTTTCCAGACCACACAGTGGTCGTTCGGGATTCTGAGGATGAAACGAGATGGGAGCTTGAGACCAAGATAAGCAATGAGACCATAGCGAATGCTATTCTCGGCCTGTGACCTGGGACACGCACATACTCTGGGTCGAATCATTCCATGTTATCCCTTCGTACCATTGAGCTGGAGTTTAAGACATAGGAGAGGTCATAAGCAGGGAGTATTCGGGAGAGTTGGGGTTGTTGTGAATACTGCATTCGTCTTGATAAAAACCGCTCCTCAAAAGGAATTAGACGTGTATCTGATGCTTTTGAACCTCGAAGCTGTGACCGAGACTCATGTTTCTTACGGAGAGTACGATTTGGTAGCTCGCATAGATTTCGAAGATGAGCAAGAGATGGCTAGGACATTGATAGGGCAAATGAGGTCAATAGAGGGAGTAGTCAGGACTGAGACTCTGATTGCGGTCGAGGTGTGATTATGGCAGTTGGATTCGTTCTTATTACCACCGAGCCCGGGGCCGAAGTCTCGGTGAGAGAAGCTGTCTCCGAAATAGAACACGTCGCGGGTCAATGGATTGTCTTCGGTATGCACGATCTTTTCGTAAAAGTCGAGGCAGAGGATGAGGAAGAGTTGACCAAATGCGTCGTACAGGACATAAGGTCGATAGAGGGTATCGCTGAAACTAGGACATTGATTGGTGCTGAGATATGAATCGCGTGTTCTTTGACCTCGAGACAAGGAGGAAGATGGCATCATTGGCTTTCTTCCTGATGATGCTTCTTCCGACCATAGCCACTGCTGGTTCAACCTCCGAAAATGGGGATGCGTCTGTGGATGGGAAATGGTGGATGGACACAAGCATGGACATGGACGAGGATTTCATCCATGATGCCATTTGGATCGCCGCCCAGAACAATCATCATGATTACCTCGATGATGAAGGAAGAATCTCGGTAATTGTTGACTTCGACCATCCCCCGACAGAAGATGATGTTGAGATGTTGACCGAAGAGGTCGACTTCAGATTACAGTTCCGGTATTGGTTGATCGACTCAGTGGCAGGAAATGTGGAGTTGGATAGGATTCGCGACCTGGTCAAGCTGCCAGGAGTTGTCTTCGTCGAGCTAGATGGTATGCTCGGGATACAGATGGAGGATGTAGTCCCGGCCCACGGTGTTGATCTGGTCTGGCAGGACACTGGCTATACTGGTGAAGGGGTAACAATGGCAATAATCGATACTGGAATCGACGGAAACCACACTGCTCTGGATGACTTAGATGACGATAATACGACAAATGACCCTAAAATCGTCGCATTCTATGATGCTATCAACAATCCAGGAGCAACTAATGGAACGGAGATATTCCCCTATGACGACAATGGTCATGGCACTCACTGTGCGGGCATCACCGCTGGGACGGGGGCTCCCGATTACCGACACATCGGTGTCGCCCCGCATGCAAATTTAGTTGGGGTCAAAGTACTCGACGGAGGTGG